>Ga0265339_10000005_pt1 | contig 262324 bp, 210 predicted proteins | sample 4CB219metaG_FD_202085 | JGI IMG/M metagenome (GOLD analysis project Ga0265339, IMG submission 202085) | Rhizosphere microbial communities from Carex aquatilis grown in University of Washington, Seatle, WA, United States - 4-CB2-19 metaG | ecosystem: Host-associated > Plants > Roots >...
TTGGCTGATTCCGCCATGTTCGAAAAGCTGATGAGCGAGTCTGCGGAGCCATGGAAGAGCTGCAGCCGTGGCCGATGTCCGGTGTACCCGGGATCCCGGGCGCGCACGAGGTCTCCCCACTGCTGAACGGTGTAGGTGACCGGACCGCCTGCACACGTACCGTTATAACCCGTGGCATTGCTTGAGTTGTCGTTCGGCCCGTGACACGCGGCTGGCATACCAGCGAACGACGAGCCCGCCTTGAAGATGTCGGGGTAGAGTGCCAGCAGGAGCTCCGTCATCATCGCGCCCGACGAACAGCCGGCCGCATAGACACGATCTGCGTTGGCCTGGTACTTCGAGAGCGCATACACGACCATTTGCTTGATGGCGTTACTGTCGCCGCCGTTATCGCGCGTCCACACCTGGGTAGAATCGGTCGTCCAGCATCTCAAGCTGGTGGGGTTGCTCTGCGGAACCACCATGATGAAGCCATACTGGTCGGCCGCCTTCTGAAGGCCCGATGCTTGACCCAAAACTACCTGGGCGTTGCTATCGCAGGAGTGGATCAGGGTCAGCACCGGAGGATTGGTGGCCACCTTGTCGGGCACGTAGACATGCATGGACACGTCCGTCGGCAGCCCGGTCACGTTTCCGGTCCAGCCGGTCACCGACTGCAGGGATGCCGCCCTTGCAGGACCAACGGCCGCCAGGCCGAGCACGAGGGCGAGGAGGGCGCCAAATGCAGCAGGTCGTCGAAGCATGACGAAGATCCTCCGCTGTTCTTGAAAGGGATGTCAACCACGTAAGTTCCATCATCTGATCTAAGACAGCTGCGAGAGTTGCAGTCGATACGTAGCGGAGCGCGCCGCCGCGCCAGAACAAAGGGCGCGACGTGTCCAACCGATTGCGCTATAAATGTCGCCATCCGCCGACGCCTCCGAGCGCGGAGTGGTCGTGCCTATTCTCGACTAGCAGAAGGTAGAGGAGACCCATGGCTGACAACGTGTTCATCAACGGTCGCGCCGCCATTCACAAGGGCTCAGCCGGAAAGTCCATCGCCTTCCCCGACGTCTGCCTCTGCCCGCCGCCGCCGCCGTCAGGTCCTATTCCCACGCCGCTGCCCAACACCGCTCAGGCGATGGACCTGCAAGGTGGAGCCACGACGGTGACCATCGAAGGCAACCCAGTCGGCCACGCCAAGTCCTTCATCGCCAAATCGACCGGCAACGAAGTCGCGACCAGCACCGGCGGCGGCGTCATCACCCACATGGTGCAAGGCATGGCCTATTTCCGGACCTTCTCGATGGACGTCTTCATCGAGAACCAGCCCGCCGTCCGCCACATGGATCTCGTGACCCACAACCACATGGCCATGATGCCCGGAAATACCCCGCCGGCGCCCTGGATGGCAACGATGACGGCGGGCCCGGGGCCGGCACCGAAACAAGCGGAGAAGCAGGTCGGCAAGAAGAAGGATTGGATCACGCTGACGGTGGTCGACCAAAACGGCCACCCGGTCTTTGGCACATCCTACGAAGTCACACTGCCGGGTAACCAAGTCGTCAAGGGACGCCTGCCAACCGGTGGTGTCGTAATTCTCCGCGGCTTCGAAAAGGGCTTGTGCGAGGTCAAGTTCGATGTCGTGTCTGCGGTTGCCGCTCAGTCTAAGAGCAAGGATTCGCAAGCGCGCCCGTACAAAAGCTCGCCGCTGCGCCTCGAATCCGGCAAGGAGCACCGGATTCAGATTACGATTCCACGAGTCCTGAGCGTTCATCTACCGATCGATCCAACGGACCAGGCGTACGCCAAGGATCAATTCATCGTACGCAGTTCGGACGGAGGCTATGAAACCAAGCGAACTATCGCCGACCATGCCATCCGGCGTGGTCGAAAGCTGACCCTCGAATTTCCGGACCTGATCCCGGACAAGCTCTACAGTCTGTTGCACGAGCGCGAAGGTGAGCCCCTGGGTACCTTCTTCACCGAACAAAGCTACGATGAGCTTTTCCCCGATCCCACCACCAACCGGCCACGTTTCCTCAAGGAAGCTCCCGTCAGCGCGCCTGCACCGGTCGGTAGCCGCATGCTCTTCGGCACAGCGATGGATGACGACCATCCCTTGTTGTTGGGAGAGCTTGATAGTGCCCCGGACAAGACCGAGGAGTAAACACCAATGGCAACTGCACAAAAGGCGCTTGCCAAGGACATCCAGCGCTACCACGAGGACGATGTGCAAGCGGCGCACACCGTTCCTGTTGCGGTGACCTTTCGGCTGTACGAAAAGCTAAGCGCATCCGGCGTCGGCAGCTTCAAAGCCAGGGCAAAGAACGCAAAGAACGCGACGGAGCCCTTCTGGATGTACCTCTTCCAAGAATGCTGGGACAAGTCCGTTCGCCTCACCCATGAGATCTACGTCGATGGGCAAGGTTGCTACAAGCACCTGGACTACCACCAGCATCCCGACATCGACGAGCGCCCCGAAGGCATGGAAGCGTGCCGTTCGCTCGTTCTAAGCAGCTCGCACTACCAGAATGGTGTTCGTCGCGCTTACCTCTACCACGTCCTGCTGTCTCCGTTTCAGATGCCACAGTCACGTTTGGATGTCGCGATTCCAGGTGGAAAGATTGCCAAGGGCGATTCGGGAGGGTACTCGCGATTCCTAGACTGGTCGAAAAAGCGCGACCTCAACCGGATCTGTTTTATTCCCACCGAGGAAAAGCGGGGTGCCGCGCGTTGCCTCTGGGCACCATGGATGAAGGCCTGGGCCATGGCTGACTGCTGCGGCGAGGCTCTCTACAACTATCAGAAGGCCGTGCTCGACCAAGCAGAGCGCATCCAGGTTGCGAGCTATGCCCTCAGTCTTTCGGGTGTCGCCAAGCTGGAAGACCTGGTCAGCATGGAGAACATCAAGGCCCTGCTCAACGATCAGTCGAGAACGATCAAACAACTCGGTCAGGCGAGCGAGCCGGTTGGTGCGTATGTCCTGGAAGCTCCTTTCGCTGAGATGCTGGCCGATGTTGAGGCCGACGGCACCGAGAACGCGATGGTTGTCACGCTGCCGTACCTTTCGGACGTCTTTCGTGTGCTTCCTCCCGACGTTCTCGCGAAGCTTGTGAATCCGCGTTACTTCGACTTCAAGTTTTCGTTCAACTCGTTGGATGCCTTCAAAGTCGTTCGGCGCTCTGCCAAGGCCCTGTGGGAGGTCAACCTGATGTTCGCCAAGGCGCTGGCGGCCGAAAAGGTTCCGCCCGCGACCTTGTCGCGCTTCGTGGACGGCGCGAAGTGGTGGTCGAAGAAGATCTTCGGCCGCGAAATCAGGTGGGAGAACGGTCGCTTCAATTCGCAAGACCTTGCGGCCATGAAAAAGGTCGCCACCCGGGCTCCCTTCTATTTGAGCTTCGTGCTGGGGCTGGACGTCTACAACGCATTCGTCGCAGTGAAGAAGCTGCGTTCGCCTTCGAGCACGTCTCGCGACGCCATTGCGGCGGTGGGCGCGATTTCGTCGGCGCTTTCAGGGGTGGCGAAAGTGGCGGAATCCATGGTGACCGATCCGGAGCGGCTGAGGACCGTCAGGGAAGCCGCGGCGCAGGGACTCACGAAGCTCGAACCGGCCGAAGAAGCACTTCTGCGATCATGGGGCAGCAGCATGGCTGCGCAAAAGCTGGGAGCAGCGGCGAGGAATACCTTGTTTCGGGGCATGATGGGGTCTATCGGAGGAGTCGCGGATGCTCTTACCGCGACGGAGGATCTTGAGAAGGCATTCACTGCTGGAGACACGGGCGCAGCAGTGTTTTTTGGATTGATCATGCTCGGCGGCTTCGCTTTGGCTTTCACTCCTCTTGGGGGCCCTATCTGGCTGGCAGCGTTGGGGCAGTCTCTCGAACTCGCGGGCCTGATTGGCAGTGGCTATCTCCAGCACAGCGACCTCGAGATCTGGCTTCTCTTTTGTTGTTTCGGTCGAAGGGCGGCAGACAAGGAGACGCCTGGCATTCGCAGTTGGACGGAGGGCCACACTTTGGGCCAAGTCGCACAGTCGCCTCACCTGCAGCTTCAATGCTTCGGAAACCTCGTATACCACATGGATGTCTCGGCCCGCAGGATTGACTACGAACGACTCGACTCTCTTGTCGAGATCTCGGTCAAGTTCGCCTATTGTCTCCCCGCCGATGGTCAGCTCTTCCTCCGCGTCGAGGCTTTGCGTAACGACGGCACGGTTGGCGTCGTACGTCCGCTTTCTCCGTGGTCGAATGCGACCAAGAGCCATGCTTTCGACAAAAAGGCCATTGTCGGTCTTAGCGACTGTTTCCGGGAAGGAGAGGTCCTGACTGGCGTCAGGACCATCACGGTCTCGCTGAAGCTACAGATAGATCGCTCGGGAACGGCATTCTACCCCGAAGACACGTTCATCACGAAGACGTTCGACGTCGTCAAACTACCCCGCGCCTAAGGATAGCCTTGCCGAGTTCGGAGAATTCCATCCCAATGCGCTCCGAGGAGGCGTTGCTCCGCCGTGTGCTCGGCATTCGCCTGGATTCTGATGGAGCCCTGCGTATCCCGCTCCAGCGAACCTGGAGAGCCTTCTCACGCCTCGAGTTTATGCCGTTAGGGATCATTCTTCCTGTCGCGCGCCTCTTATCCCATCCCGATCCAGCGAACGTGACTTACTACGTAGGGTATGTTGTGGCATCGTTGCTGATCTACCTTGTGCTTGCGGCAATCTTGGCTGTACGTCGCAGTCTTGTGACAAGGATGCATTCGGGCGTCGCGACTCTGTTCCAGTTCGGGCGTGTCCACACCCTTCCGATCACGGGCGCGGTGCTGGGCTCATCCAGGCGAAGGGGCCGTCCCTACATTCTTCTCGCTGGCGTTCAGTTTTCACTCGCTCCTCGTTTTTGGACGAGTCGCAAGGATAGACTGGCAGCAGTGCAGGCTCTGCGGAACTGGACGAGTCCTAAGGAACACGTCCAGTCACCTCAGTCTCGAAGTCCAGCCGCATTTCTATCCCTCGTAGGTGACGCTTCTATTGAGGCAGACTGGATCGGACTCCGCGCAATTTGGTCTTCTCTATCCCACTATATGCTCCTTGCGAACGGCGTGGCCCCAATGGCAATCGTGATTCTAGGCATGTTTGCTGCCGGTTCCGCTGGGTATCCCGCATTCGAATTTGGCGCCATGCTCGCGCTTGCGTGGGGGCTGAACCTTGGAACTGTGATGTACCTTCGAGCATGCAAGCCCACGATCGCCATCACCGCTGGAAAATGGGCCGAGATTGTTGAGCACGGTGAATCTTTCCGATGTCCGCCCTGGCAAGCTCGGTTCGTGGTGACACGTCCCGATCCCATGCCTGGCGACGATGCCGTGGGCCCCATCTATCCCTATATCCAGCTCAAGTACGGTGAACGGTCACTGACCGTCCACAGCAGCCGAACGTACGACGCCGACGAGTTGGAGGAATTTGTCGACCGCATGAACCACTTCCTTTGGGGTAGCCCCACGCAACCAGCCGATCCGGCAAGAACGACCTAACTGACCGCAAACCAACACGTGCTTGCCGAGGCGCTGGCGATCGCCATTCGGGACGGCGATTCGGAGAACGAGGCAAAGCTTTGCGTTTCGCTTGGTCGCTCCGTGGTCGCCTTCCGATGGAGCGCGAACCCTTGTCTGCCCGGCATCCTTGCCTACGCGAACGTCCGGTCCGATTCGGATGACGATTTCTTAGCGCCAGCCTTCATCCTGACGTCTATGGTGAACCGGATCAGCCTGATACGCTGCAATTGGTGGCGAGGCTTTCCGACGATGTCCGCGCGCTGCTGGCCCATGCCTGAGGGCGCTGTGCTCGGCAATGCCTACGGCAGCTGTCCTGTCCGAATGATCTGCTCAAGCCCTTGAACGCTGAGGTTCGGCGCGCGCCGTTCCTCCTCGAATATGATCAATGCGAGCGTCGAGGCCGTGAGATCTTCGTTGTCCTTTTTGTGGAATACCCGAATGTCCTCTCCAGCACGGACCATTGCAGCAAGCTGCGCGAGCGTCACGTAGTGGCTTTCCTTGGTGTCGTACAGCTTGCGATTTGAATAGCGCCTGATGGTCCGCATCACGGCGTGTGACAATAGCATTGATGCCCGATATGATCACCGCGTCCCTCCTACCCCCACAAAGTGGAGGCAACGGAGGCAGCGGCGACCTTACCGCGCAAACGCCTGCATTTTCGCCGAGTTCGGCCCGCGCAGGCGTGGCCTTGTTTGGGAGGCAATCGCGCGCAAATGGTGCCGCACTTGGAGGCAGCGTCGCCTCAGTCTTCATCATCCGCTGGCGCGGCTGCGGGCTTCTGGTCGCTCGACGCTTGTGGCTCGGGCAGTATTCCTATGTCGACTTTCTGTCCGACTCGATTAGCTGACATTGCTGCTCGACACCTCCAGAGGGGGATTATCGCGGTTCGCTGACCGAAGCCCAATCGTCAGGGACCAGCTTGAGACCGCCACGCCATCGTTCCACGACGGACCTCTGGTAGTCGGAGTCTGCCAAGTCAGCATGCTCGGTGATGATGACCTGGAACTCGGGTGTCAATGCCTTTACGACCTCGAAGACGACGGCGAACATCCGAAGGAGTGCGCGCCTATCGTCGTCGTTCTTCACGGCTCCCGTTTCGTCGAGGTCCTTCTCCGGCGGAAAGTACACCTGCGATGGCTGGTCCAGCAGAAGAAATCGTGGAACAGGCCGCATCTGCATCGTGAACCAGTCATGCAACGCCAGATGCGCGATCAGGTGGTAGCCAACCCAGTTCTCTCCGCTACCCATTCGATCCATTGGTACAGGCCCCTGACGAGTATCCGCGACGACGGTGAGCTTCTTGAGGTCGAGTCGAAGGGGCGACGTTGAGTGCTCGAGGTGGAGTTGGCGTGCCCAGTTCGTCATCTGCTCGCCAAGCCGTGACACTATTGAATCTAGTCTCTCGCGGACGTTATCCGCACTAAGCTCTTCTTCGAGCGCCGCACACTGGTTGCGGAGCCGCTCTGTTTTCGAAAGCAGAGCCGTGGTGTCGGGCAGGTCGGGCAGGCTCTCAAGGTAGATGCTGATTCGGCCAAGAACGTGCGCCTTTTGGCTGGCGTCGTCTTGGACTTGAGACAGTCTGTCGCTGGCTGCACGCACAGCCTCCATCTCCGAACGGTTCGTCGCGAGCCGTCGTTGGACCTCCGCGAGCCTCTGCTCCAGCTCCGCAAGCGCCTTTTCGACCTGAGGTGTGGTTCGAGAGACAGAAACGAGGCGGCTGGAAACCCGCGAAAGCTCCCCCCGGATGTCCTCTGCACTCGGCAGCCCTGTTGTCTCGTCGAGTTCGTGTGCGCAGAGTGGGCACTGACGGCCTCTCGTCGTCCCTTCGAATATCCCGATGCTCTTCAGCCGCGCCTGCTGCTCGGATGCTTCTCGTGAGAATCCCTTCCCGTCGTCCTCGAAGGCGCGCGCGGCATCGATGTCGGCACGGAGACGTCGCTGCTGCTCAAGCAGCTGACTGCGTAGTGTGGAAAGTCGGGCATGCTCGGCCCCGTCGGGAACGTCGATGGGTACTGAAGCTAGGGGCGTTCTGGCAAGGTCCTTCAACGCGCCGATTATGTCCTCCCATTGGCTGAGGTCGCCGACGTCCGTTAGCCCAGCGTCGCGGGCCTGGGCGAGGAGTGCAGCAGCTCTACTGCTGCCGTCCCCCCGAAGAGCGTTGAGTTCGGCAATGCGGCGGTCGCAGCTGCGAAGCTCATCGCGAAGACGGCGGAGTTCTTCATTCTTTCGGACGAAGTCGTCGTTTACTGCTCCAAGGAAATAGGGCAGGGCATCCTGCAAAGCCTGAAATCTATGAGCCTGCCGCCTCGGGTCTTCTTCGGGTGCGTGGAATAGCTGAGTCTTCCTGGCTACCTCGTCCTGTGCCTGGAGACACAAATCGAGCGCATGTCGTACAGTCGCGATCAATGGAGTTCGAGTCTGGCCAGATTCGGGTTGATGGATGTTGTCGCGAATGCCGGACCACCCGCTGAGCAGCGATACCAACCCCTGTGTGTTGGTGGTTTGGCGCAAAGTGGTCGACTCCGGGATATCGACCTGCGCGCCAACATCAACAAAACACGCCTCCGAGGACCGGGCATGGCTGGCGGGGCATTGCCTGGCAATGAAGGCCTGGCCCTCGCTTATCTTGAGTCTTACGCCAAACCACCCCACGGCTCGACGGATGATGCCCTCTGGAACTTTGCACTCGGAACTGCCAAAGCAGTAGTCAACGATCTCTACGAGGGCGGACTTGCCAGTTTTTGAAGCGCCCGTGATGATGTTGACCTCTCCAGGGCGCAGATTCAGGATGCGACGTTGTCCGCGGTGGCTGTACAACACAACGTCGAGAAGTTGGATGCTCATGGTTGAATCCCCAAGATGGACATCACGGTTTCGGCGCTCCCGGCGCGTGCAAACCACCTTCCAAGTAAGTCAGCCCGATTGCCGCACTCTTGGACCTCTTCGCTTGATTCCTTCAGGAAGGGAGAGACCTTTGGTGCCCAATGCTCGGCGGCGAAAACAGTGCCCTTTGAGAACGTTAGCAGGCCATGCAGGCCGCCGAAGGCCAGTGCTTCTTTGGTGAATGGAACAAGAAGGCGCGCTCGAGTGGCAATCTGCGAACGGGCAAGTGGCAAAGTGGTCAGCCATGCAGGCAATGAAGTCGCGACGGTGCGAGGTAGGGCCTCTCGCATCTGACGGTGCAAGATGATCGGCAGGATCAGGAACGCAGTCTCGAATGCCATTCCGGATGGAGGACTCGAATCAGCTTGGTGTCCACGCGCTGCCCGCCAAAGAAGTGTTCCGCAGAAGGCGGGATTGAGCAGCGACCGCTCTTCGGAGACACGAGATAGCCAGGCGGTCATGGCTCATCACCTTGCGGGGGAGCAGCGAGAAGATGTCCCAGACGCTCACGGAACTCGGGATGCCACCCAACTCGGGCTTCATTCGCCAGCATGTGAAGAGACCCCCTGGTGACGAATGGAGTTGTGACTGCGGGACGAATGGGGATCACTGCGGCCTCTGCCCAACCAAGCACATTTCGGGCTGTTTGTGCCTTTGCATCTTCGGACACGTCGGCTCCCAATTCGTCCTTCACACGTTCGAAGACCAGCTCCCATTCCTCGATGAGCCTTTTCTCGAACCTCTCAATCTCCCCCACGAAAACTAGCTCGTTGTGTATCCAACGTGACCGCTGTTCGAAAGCCCGGTAGTAGTCACGTATTGCAGCGGCAATTCGCTTCTTGCCAGCGGCAATGAGCTCCATCTGCCGCACGAAGAACGACTCGGCATGGCCCGCCCTGGTGGCGTCGTCGAGGGAGAAGAGTAGGAGGTCTTCGTCGATCGGGAGCGCATCCTGCTTGAATTGCTCTCGAAGGTCGGTCATCTGCGATTCAAGCTCCTCCGAGAGGATCCGATCACCAGCAGAGATGTCGACGAGCTGCTTGAGCGCTCTTCGGAACCACCAACCCTCGAGCCTTTCCAGAAACGCGGTTTGATGGTCCCTCTCGACGGCCCACATCACTTCGGTTCGGAGTTCTTGATCGAGGTCAGCTATATCGGGAGCTCCGTCAATTACGAAGACTGTCTCGATGATCTCACGACGGGTGGTCGGTGGTGCTTCCAAGAACGCTCCGTAACCGGATACATTCGTTTGGCTCTGCGAAGATCGCGCTGTCTTCTCCAGTCCCTTGAGGGCGGCGTCGACGTCTCGGGGCGAACGGCGCAGGTGTTTCGCGACCGAACGGTCCCCTGCCGTTGCGGTGGTGATGAGGTTCAAGACGGTGCCGGGCAGAATGCTTTTTGACGCATGACCCTCGAACCACACCCGCAGGGTCTTCCATAGGTCCGGGCTCGCGTCCGTCAGGTCGGCCGGGCGGTTTCGGTGATGCTTCGTCTGGAGTAGCTCCGAGGGTGTGCCCTTGCCCTCGAAGGTCACGTCGTCGAGCGTCTCGAGGGACACACAGAACTCCTCGCTGCTCTTGAAGTGTCGAAGCGCCCAGAGAAGAGACAGGCGCACCTGGTACAGGTAGCCGAGCGAGGCGTCTGCCGCGGAGAATGAGGTAGGGCCGGGGCCGTTCACGGTGCGGTGCGGATTTTACACGCAACAGGCTGCATAGCGGTCCCAGAAGTGGGGACGATCGCGTAAGCGCGGCTCCCCGGGGGCCTCGATTGCCTGGATTTCCTGGCTGACGTTGAGCGCCGCGATCGCGCTCGACGCGATTGCTTCTCCGAAGATTCGGAAGTTGCTCGCCCGGACTTACGGATTGACCCACGCGAATGTCTATCCGGACTTCCCCGGCTTCGCTTCGGCCGGTGCGTCCTGGCCAAAATCGGACCCGCGACGTCGGCCGCTGCCGTGAGCCCAACATTGCGAAAGTGTATCTCGGCCTCTCCTTAGCATTTTGCCGCGCCACTACTTGCCGTCGCGCTCGAGTCCCTCCTCGACGTATTTCTGCAAGAGCGCCGTGATCTTGAGCCGCTTGTCGACGGCCGTGTGCCGCAGCTTGTTCGCGAGAGACGGCGGCAGGTAGAGCGAGAGTTTTTCGCGTGTTTCGTTGGTCTTCGCCTTTTTCGGGGCGGGCATGCGGGGATGATAGCGCGAACGGCCGTTGCGGCCAAGGCGTCGCGACCCTGATGGCTTTTGACTCTTTGGAGTTAACAGTCTAAATATCTTTGACTCCATGGAGTCAAATCTATATCATCAGAACCGGGTGTCACAATGCAAAGTTCACTTCGAAGCACCGAGTTCCTTCCCGAACGCCTCTTTGCTCCCGGCTTGGCGAATCCGTTCACCTGCTGGGCCGGCGCCGATCTCGCCGTCCTGCTGACCATCGGCGATCGAAGCCGCCGCGCGCTGGTCGCGATCGCCTACTCGGGGGACGGATCGTGACCATCGACGGTGGAAACCTGATCAAGGTGCTGATGATGTTCGCGGCCTGGCGCCGTTGCAGGTCTTGCGGCGCGCGAGTGCTCCACGTGAACGAGGACGTACGTACGGACGGTGACTTCACCTGCGGTTCATGCGAGGAGCGCCAAGACCTCATCCGCGTGCTGCTGTTCTTGCGGCCGGCGAACGACAACGCCCGCTGGATCTCGATTTCGAACGTTTGCGAAACGCGCGGGCCGCACGCTAGACGAACGAAGGGAGGGGCGACGATGGAATCCGATGAGTGGGACGACGATTTGGCCAGGACAGTGGCGAAGATCGCCGAGGTGGTGGGTGGGAGCCCCTACGAGAAGGTAACCGAATGGGTGTACTTCGACGGGTTGCCGGGGTTTGGCGACGACCCATGCAGCATGGCCCGCTGCCTAGGCGAAAGCCGGGTGGACCTCGAGATTCGTGTCACCACGTCCGAGGCCTGCGTCCTGCTCGCCCGCCTGCGCGAGCTCCGAGGTGTGAAGTGAGTGCTGCACGTCACCCGCTGGTGTGGCTGGTGAAAGGCTCGGGCAGGCCCGAGATCATCAAGGCCGGCGTCCGGGTCGGGGTCGGCTGGATCGCAGCTCGGGCGAGCTCTCCAAGTCCCCTCGGCAAGCCGAGGCGGCGGCACCCCGCCACGACCAAGAACTCGGAGATTCTGGCCAAGGCCGTCGGCGGCGTCGCCCTGGCGCTCGGTCCGCGCGGACACGTCTCGCTGTGCGATTCAAAGAAGCTGAGCAAGCTCGAGGGCTCGGTCGAGGTCTCGGGAAACGCAGTCGAGATGCTTCTACTAGGTCTCACCGTCGGCGAAGCCGAGGCGATCCTCGGGGCGCTGGTGGCGTTCAGGAAGGGCAGGAAGAAGTCATGAGGCGCAGGGGGCTGATCTATTCTTCGACCGTCGGCGAGGCCAAGCAGCCTTCGGTCGTTCCTTCGTCCACGCGGGCGTTTCTCGAGGCTGGCAAGCTCCCCTATTTCGGGCTCCCGCCCGACCGCCGAACGATGACCCCCGCCCACCAGCTCGAGCTGATCAATCGCTATCCTGGGCTCTACCGGCACGCCGGCAATCAACCAACCAACCAGGCCGAGCCCTTCGCCCGCGAGGGGTTCAGCTGCGGTGATGGATGGTTCGAGATCATCGATCGTCTCTCTGCGAAGCTGGTGGAGGATCCATACCTAGTCGTCGGGCAGCTCAAGGAGAAGATGGGCCGCCTCCGGGTCTATCTCCACTCGGCCGAGGGAACGCCCCCGCCCGACCCTGCCCTCGACGCCAGGCTCGACGTCGCCATGGAGGCCGCCGAGGAGGAGAGCAAGCGGACGTGCGAGCTGTGCGGTCAGCCGGGGGTGTCCCTCAACCCGCAAAACTGGGTGGGCGTTCGGTGCCCCTTCTGCGCGGCCCTCGACGACCTCGAGGCGACGGCACCCGAGAGGGCTGAGGCGACCTGCGGGCACCTGGTCGAGATCCGGACCTCGGTCAGGAATGGAATGGCCAAGCTGGGCCGCCGGGCCAGGGCGATCGTCTTCGGGGCCTACGAGTTGGTAGACCGAGACCTCGAGCTGATGCTCGTGTTCGACCACCACGAGCCCGGTCTGCTGAAGGAGTACTCAGCGATCCGCGGCGCCATCGACCTGGAGCGCGGCCTGGAGATGTACGTCGTGACCGCGGACGAATTCGAGGAGAGAAAGGACATCTCGGGCACGCCCCACCACGAGGCCCACTCGCGCGGCATTCTTCTCTTCGACGATCTCGGGGATGACCTTGGCGACTGAAGACGACGAGGACGACGAGGACGCCGAAGACGCCGAGGACGTGCGGCTCGCCGACGAGGCCTACGCTGAGGTTCTCGCCGGCGTACGCGTCTACACGCACGAGGAGGTGGTGGCGATGCTCGGCCTCGACGAGGAAAAGCCTGTACCAGAAGGCGGCAGCGCGCGGGTCGGGATCGTCTCGGACGTGCACGGGGACGCCCCTGCCCTCGACCAGGCGCTCGCGCGACTGCGAGCGATGGGCATTAGCTTGATCTTGTGTGCCGGCGACCTGCTCGATGTGGAGCCCTTTGGCGAAGAAGTCTGCCAGCGGCTCAAGGGAGAGGGCATCGTCACGATCCGCGGGAATCACGAGCGGTGGGCGCTCGAGCGCAGGCGCCGGCGTCCCGACCCACGCCTGACGTCCCAGGGGTGCGACCTGGCCGAACCCGCCGACCTGTTCGGCGGCGGCGCCGAGCTGTCGCGCCCTGCCCTGGCCTGGCTCCGCACCCTGCCCGACCACTGGACGGCCGAGCTGGCTGGCGTCCAGGTGGCCATGTGGCACGCGCGGCCCGGCTCAGACATGCGCGGCATCGAGGCCGACAAGACAGGCCCGGAGCTGCGCCGCCAGCTGCTCGACCGGGCCGGCGCCGACGTGCTCATAGTTGGGCACACGCACGAGGCGTTTCGTCTGGCCACCTCGGATGGCAGACTCATCGTCAATCCGGGCGCCTGCTGCTCGAAGCTCCCTGCCAGGACGGACGAGTCATCCGCTGGTGGTCCTCACCGCGCAGGCACGTTCGCGGTGCTTGAGTTGCCGAAGAAAATCTTCCGAGTCTTTCGCGCAGCTGACGGCGAGCGGATCCGAGTGCTCGGCACGACTGTTCCTGCGAAGCGTGGCTAAGTATGGCTAAGCAGGCGTCGTCGAGGTAGCCGTCGTCGATATGCGGATTCGTTCGATGTGTGCGGCGACCGAGCGCAGCGTGCTCAGGAACGGCGCCACGTCATCCGATCGCATCTTGTCCGGCGTTCTGATGAGTCCTTGAGATTTCTTTGTCGTGGAAGCGAGTGTCGACACAGCCCGCGTATTTTGAGGGTCGGTTGCCTTTTTCCCCAAGCCCGAGACGACGGGCTCACTCTTCGTCGAGGGCTGCTTGGAGAAGTCGCAAGCATTTTTCCACGGCTCGGCGCAGCGCGAGACAGTCTCGACTGCTCTGCCGGCTCTTGGAAACCGCCCTCGGCTCTCGGTCTTCTGAGGCCGCAAGCAGTCTTGCTGGCGGAACGGCCAGCGCTTCGGCCAGTCGCTCGATCGTGACGAAACGCGGCTCACGGGTGCTGCGCTCAATGCGCGACACCTCGTCCGATGTCATCTCGGCCGCCTCGGCCAACTGGGCCTGCGTCCACCCTCGCTGCGTACGCAGAGCTTTCACCTGTGCGGCGATCGCATGGGCCAGCGACGATGGAGAGGGGACGGCTTTGGTCACGAGACCAAGAAGACAGGCTCCGCCGGTCGAAGCAAAGGCGCTTGCGAGTCTAGACCTAATAGGTCTATTGTGCGGACGAGGCTCAGCTTCACGAGCCTTCGTCTTTCGCGAGGCACGACTTGGTCGGTTGACTCGCTGTCAAGGAGGCCGCCGTGTACAGGCTATTGGTCATGCTAGCGAAGTTCTCTCTCCCGGCCGCTCTCGCGCTGCCTGCGGTACTGGTCTTCACTCCTGGCGTGGCACACGGCCAATCGGCCGGTGATGATGCCGCTGCGGCGAAGACCCACTATGCAATGGGTGTTCGGCACTTTGATCTGTCCGAATTCGACGAGGCCCTTGTCGAATTCAAGGAGGCCTATCGGGCCAAGCCAGATCCTGCCTTCCTATACGACATAGGCCAGTGCCATCGAAGGCTAGGCCACACGGACGACGCCATTACGTCCTACCAGAGCTACCTGCGCAGGGCGCCGGATGCGAAAAACAAGGAGGAGGTCGAGCGGCGGATCGGAGAACTTGTATCCCTCCGCGATGCCGAGGCCGCGTCGAATATGAATTCGATCGGGGGAAAGGAGCCGCCGTTGCCAGCATCCGCTGCAGCGCAGGCGCAGGCGGCCGCCCATGCCGCCAAGATTCCATCCAATGCCGCATCCCTCGACTTCGGCGTGCGGGATGAGCCCGTACGCCAGTCGAGTGACGCCTTCTACAAGCGGTGGTGGTTCTGGACCGCCGTCGGTGCGGTCGCCGTAGGCACCGCCACAGTGGCGATCATCATGGCCGAACGCGATCCCACGAAGGTTCCGAGCACGACCCTCGGATCGCAGAGGGCCTTGCCATGAAGGTTCGCCTCTTACTCGTCCTCGGGCTCTTTTCCGCGTGCAAGGAGGCCGATTCCGTCGTCTTGGTGAACGTATCCATCAACCCGGACGTGTCGCCCGTCTATTCACTTCGTGTGGCAATGTCCACGGCACGGGCCCACGACACCAAGATCTATCCGGCCACGCCATCCGTGACAGCGATACTGTCTTCATCGTCATCTTCATCCTTCGCAATTGTCCTGCCACGATCGCGTACCGGCTTTCTGGACCTTGCACTCGATGGTCTAGATACCGCCGGGAAGAGTGTGGCTCACGGCACCGCCCAGACCACGATCGTGGTGGGAGGCACGGCGACGGTCCCCTCGGTCGCTCTTGCCGCTGGAGCGTCCCTGTGTGGGGACGGTGTCATCAATTCCGGCGAGACCTGCGACGACGGCAACCAGTTCTCCTTCGACGGTTGCGACTTCCGATGCCAGATCGAAGGAGCACTAGGTGATGCGAGCGTTCCCGACGCTGATGCTTTCGATGGCGGGGATTCCAATTCTCGGCAGGACTCGATGGTCGATCTCGTAGCGCCGGACACATCCTCAATCACCGATACCGGCGCAGACATCAGCAAATCGGGGACCGGAGGAGCCAAAGGCGCAGGAGGCGCGATGGGCGCAGGTGGGACCTCGGCAGGGGCGGGTGGCGCCACCTCGGGTGTCGACGGTGGCACAAGCACCGGTGGCTCAACGGGCTCAGGCGGAATGACGGGCGCGGGAGGTGGAGCCGGTGACGGAGGAAGAACGGGTGCAGGAGGTGGAACCGGCACTCTTGTACCCTTGGGTGGCTCGTGCTCTCTCAGCAGCCAGTGCGCCAATGGCTACTGCGCGAACAATACCTGCATGGCAAAGTTGGGCAACGGAACTTCGTGTGGAGGGGCCGATCAATGTGGATCTGGCTTCTGTACGGACGGAGTCTGTTGCGCCGTGAGCAAGTGCGTGGACACTTGTGTTCCCAGCGGAACAACCACGTGCGCACCCTACTCGGGCTTTACTTGTGCTCCTTACGGCACATGCAGAGGGTATTGATCAGTTTGGGACAAGGGCGCCGGATCCAAGCAGTTCGGGAATGGCGGGGGGCTCGTTCACGACTGAGGCGAGAGTGCCCGTACGGAGTGAGCTCGCTCGCGCCACCACTTCTTCGTCCACACCCATTCAATACACCTGACTACGAAAGGAAGGATGCGATGTCCACCGCCAGCAAATGGATTGCCCTCTTCGTCGTTGGCCACCTCGCGGCCTGCTCCTCGACGTTCAACGAGATCTCGCCGACTCCGTCCAACGGGCAGCCCACCGGGAAAGCAGGACCCTTTCTGAACTCGCCGTTCTTCCTTGCCATCGAAACCGGAGTTCTGGTCGGTGGCATCACCCAGCTCTACAACTGGGCCAAGGCGGGCAGTGATCGGAAGTTGGCCGAGGACAACGCTCGCAGGGACAAGCAAATCGCACTACTGTCGTCGGTCGCAACGGATATCCCAACGTACATTTCCACGATGGGATCCATGCGACAGCTCAGAACCTGGCTCGAAAACCACAAGGATCCCGGTGAGCGAGATGACCTCGGTCGCCCTCACGACGATGTCCTGAAGGAGTATACGGAGTTCTTCAAGTTGTATCTCGACACTAGGTCTTCAACCTCGATCCTGGCGGAAGTTGGCTCCTACTACGAAGACAAGCGCGTGTGCGAACTAGTGAATCAAGAGCAGCACGTCATCGCCCAAATACACGATGCAAAAGACAAAGAAGAACGAAAGAAGGCTTTGGAGGCTGAAGAGCGAGCCTTCGATGCTCTGCTGGGCGCTATGGCCGAGGAGATCAGAAAGCCACCCCGAAGAGGAACTTCTTCTGGCGAGCGTGTGAATTGGTGCCTACGCCCAACTGGCGAGACTTCCGCGAAGAATTGACCTGAAATGGCGGAACCGATCGCGGACTCTGACGGGACCATTGGCCCGGAAATTGGCGGAAAGACCTGGGCATGGAATGAAGTGGACCCCAAGATTCGGACCAGGGGCTAAGGTGGGGTTGGCTCCAACCGCACTTCCTCGACAGGCGCCTTCGCTGAGCTGCCCTCGCGCCAACGCTCCTCGACGGTCCGGGTTGCCGCTGTAACCTCGTGGGGAGCGAGCGGGCGCTTTTCCCCAGTGTCGGGATCGACGATTTCCCCGAGGTCGCTTGCTTCGGAAAGCCCGTCCGCATAGCCGCGCCGGTACTCGCTACCTGCTTTGTCGACGAGTGCTGTCACCAGAGCGACGACATTCGTCTCGTCCTTGGGAACCGTGCCCAACAATCTACCAATCGCCTGGAGCGTGGCGCTTTCGAGGGTAAGGGATCCCGTCATCGAGTCGTACTCGGCTCGCAAGCGACGAACGGCAGGAGGCTCCAGCTTGAGGCCGATCACGACGTCAACAAGCGCCTTCTCGTCCTTGAACTGCTGAAAGGCGCCTGCGCAAATAGCGCCGTTGGGCTCGACCGTCGGGTCGTCCGCGACGAGCCCTCGCAGGACCGAGGCCACCTCCTCGGGCGGGTAACGCCAGGACCCGTCCGCTGCTTTCACGGGATGGAATGTCATGTTGTCTCGCGTTTTGAGTTCGGCCTCGGCGATGCCGAGGAGTGCGGCAACTTGCCGCCTGGTGAGATAGGTCGAGTTGCTTCCCATTGGAATCTCCATAGGTGACTGTTCCCGAGGCGCCGGCAGAAGCCGTAACCTCCTGATTTTCAACGACCCACCGTTAGCGTTGCAGCCGACCCGCTGGCCAAAGGATGGGCAATCCCATGGAAGATCCCGTGGATCGTGCCGCTGTCAGTACACAGCTGAACACCCGCGTGTACTAGCTCGCCTTCATGGCGCTTCAAGCTTCCGATGAAGGAGAAACACCATGATCGGAGAAGGCATCAACAAACAACGAATCACGAACTGGGGAAGCGCCATGCTTTTCGGGGCGAACTCGCCGACCGGAAGCCTGCGTCTCAAGCTGCTTCACGGGCCCATCGACGATGGTCAGCGATTGCTACGCACATGGGAGCTTGAGGCGCTGCCCAGCAGGGATGAATTCCGGGAACTCGTCGACGATATTGATAGGGAAGCCAGCGAAGATGCTACTCACTTGAGCTGGGGTGTTCAGCGCTACTTTCTCATCGCCGAGACCAAGGATGGCAGAATGCTCGGCAGCCTGACTGTGCGGTACTCTGCCAATGGCCAGGTCGGTGAGATGCTCAGGTTCGCGGATTCCGAGCCCGCCACGCCTCACGGCCAGGTTGCCCAAGCGATGCGGAACACTGAGGCCGCATATAGAACTCTGGCGGGTGGATTCGGGATGATCCTCGATGCACTCAATCGGCGACTGGGGCAGCAGGACCAGACGATTGAGAGGATGCTAGCGGGTCAGACGAAGCTGTTCGAGATGATGGGCGAAGCGGCGGACAAACGCTTCGAGCGCGAGGTTTGGGCAGATACGAAACGGCAGGAGTCCGAGGCCAAGCTGTACAAGGAGGTCAACGAGCTGGATCGCAAGGACATGATGTGGAAGCTCGGTGTTGAGCGCCTGGCGCCGCTCCTGCCCGCGATGATTGCGAGCATCACCGGTAGGAACGCTCCACCGACCCCAACTACGCCGCGGGACGAAGTCATGGCCTCATTGTTGGACAGTCTCAGCCAAGATCAGTTCGCGCAACTTGGGTCCATCTTCACTCCCGAACAGATGGCCAACTTTGGCATCTTCGTCGATAGTCTGAAGAAGGCCAAGTGCGGGGAGCCGATCGTGACGCCGCCCGGGACCTCCTCGCCCAACTGCAAGCCCTCCGAGGAGACGGGCATGTTGGCCGTCATGCGCATCAAGAGGGACCTCCTTCCGTGGGCCATTGAGCAGCTGCGTACCGGCACCATGACGAATCCACCCGTCGAACTGGCCGTACCCACCAAGATCTTTCGGCTCTTCGTCGGAGCGCTCCAGAAAGAGCAATACGCCGACTTCGTCACCAAGGACGAGCCATTTACCGCCGAGGAGCGCGTCGCCTTTGGCAGGCTGGCCGAATTCCTCAAGCTTGCACCGGCCGGCGTGCCAGTGCCCGTGGTTCCGCCTAAACGGGCCGCCAATGGCATCGAATCGCTGATGGATGCGTTTGCCCGAGGAATGATTTCATTTCCGAACGGCATTGTTCCAAGCCCGCAAGGTGGCCTGGGCGTGAAGGATCCGAAGATGCCGGAGGGTTAGCGGCCAAGGGGCGGTTAGGCTCTTCACAACGAAGGGCAAAGCCGAGTAGCATATGACAGTGGACTCAGCGGGCGCCAAGAAGAACGGCTGGACAAGGACGTCGCTCGCTGACCGAGTGATGAAGGTGTTTGACTTCGATCTCGACCAGCTCTGGGATCACCTGCAACTGACTGGAGACCTGCCAAGCACCTTGCCGGAGGACTGGGATCCGGTCTGCGGTGCGCAGGGCGCTCTTTCGCACATCAAGGACCACAGCTCGATGCCGCTTACACCGAACGGGCGAAGAGTTCGCAAGCCCTGCAAGATTTGTGGAGTCTCGCGGGTTGTTCTCGGATGTTTGTGGGCGCTCGAAGGGCCAAATCTGCCGCACGCCCTTGTGTTTGGTCGCGAATTGAGTAATTCGATCAGTGAAATTGCAGAAATCCGCAGCCGGCTGAATGCAGCCGGCAGAAGCTACGCGAGTACGCATAAGGAAGCCTTTCAGCGATTTGTGGAGGGCCAACGGCTTGCGCTCTCAAAGAGCTTCCAAAATCAGAGCTTCTGTTCCGATCGACATCGGAAAGAGCAGGAAAAGATCCTGGAGGAGAACCTGGCTCGGCTGGCGAAGTTGCAGGCTGATCCCGAGGTGGTCGGCGTGCGGCCCCTGAAGAAGCTGGCCGAGGTTGACAAGTGTCTGAAGGAAGTCGTACGGGAGATCCGCATCGTCATCGACGATGTGCTTGTCGATCTGCGCGGCGTGATCGACGTTAATGCCTGGACGCCGCAGCGAGGAAGCAAAACGAAGATGGTGATCTTGGTCCAGAGGACCCTTCGGGAAGAGGGGTTCTCGTGGAAGGAGATCGCCGATCTCGTTGAGGAAGATGATTCCCGCAAGGCTCTCGATCGTGTGCGTGCTCGTGTCGAGGGCCGTGGCGGAAAATCGCGAAGGAGGTCGCGTTAGGACGGTTGGAGGGAATCGCGCGGCTGCTCTCTCCAATTCTCAGAGGGCCAAAGCTGGCTAAGAGTCGCGCATACCATGAAGGAAGAAGATCGCGGTACTGGCGATTCCAATCTCAGACCAGCCGACCTGTCGGCGCCCACGGAGCGCATCGACTCGGGGACCCGCGAGTTCGTCTCCGTGGATGAACTTGCCGTCGAGCTCGGGCTAAACCGCAAGACCCTCTATAACGCGATTAACCTGCAGCAGATTCCGGGCATCCGTCGGCTCGGCAACCGCATCCTGGTCCATCGGCCCACCGTGGTAGAGTGGGTTCGCAGTGGCCGAGGTGCCGTCCCGCGCTCGAGGAGCAGATCATGAGCGCAAGGCAGCAACGACGTCGCGACCCGACGACAGGCAAAGAAACAATGTTCTGGATAACGGATTTTACCGTCAAAATTCCGAGCGGCGAGCGGAAGAGATTCCGCGAGGTGCCGAAGATCCAGACCAGGCGGGGCGCGGAAAACTATGAGCGGCAGCGAATCGCAGAGCTGCTTTCTGGACGGTCGAAGGAGGACGAAGAACAGAAGGAACAGACAAGAGCAGAGGCAACAAAGGCAGCATGTCCGTCGGTGGCATCCTTCGCAAAGACGTTCATCGAGACCTACGCCGTGCCCAACAACAAGCCCTCAGAAGTTCAGAGCAAGAGGATGATCCTTGATCTTCACTTGGTTCCTGCTCTGGGGAACTCGCGACTCGACGAGGTTGGTTCTGGGGAGATCGAGCGTTACAAGGCTGAGAAGCTTCGTGACGGGCTATCTCCGAAGACCATAAACAACCATCTCATCGTTCTCCGGCGCATGCTCGCCGTAGCCGAAGAGTGGGGGCTTACGGATCGAACGCCGCGGGTGCGGTGGTTGAAGGTGCCAGACAGCGAGTTCGACTTCTTGATGTTCGAGGAATCGAATCAGCTTTTGGCAACGGCGGAGGGAGAGTGGCGGACGATGATACTCGTCGCCGCCAAGGTTGGTCTTCGCCAAGGAGAGCTCCTTGCTCTTCGCTGGCGGGACGTCAATCTTGGTGCGGGCAAAGTCATCGTGAGGCATTCCGTCTGGGCGGGCATTGTCGGCACGACGAAGGGATGGCGGGCACGCGAGGTCGAGCTCTCGCCGGAGACCGTCGCTGCGCTCAAGGCGCATCGGCACCTTCGGGGCGAGTTCGTCTTCTGCAACGACGACGGCAGCATGCTGACAAAGAACCAGTGCAGGCGACCGCTCTACGATGCCTGCACGAAGGCAGGGCTGCGCAAGATCGGGTGGCACGTGCTACGGCACACGTTCGCAAGCCATCTCGTGATGCGTGGAGCGCCCATCAAGGTGGTTCAGGAACTGCTCGGTCACCGAGACATCACGACCACCATGCGCTACGCACATCTGTCATCGGAAAGTCGACGAGATGCCGTTGCTCTGCTCGACACTGACGCCTCGCGTGAGGCAACCATACGGCAACAAAACCTAGCATCACTTACAACTAGCTGAAATTACAGTGGAGGCGCCGGGTACTGCCCCCGGGTCCGAGAGGTCTCTGCTCCAGCTACTACGTGCGTGTTCGGCGATTCAAGTCTTGCGTTCGGGTTGGCCCGCCGACGGGGCGTCCCGCTCGCCAGCCCTCCCTGTTTCTCGCGGCCGAACCGGAAGACGCTGTCCGGCCGCAAAGCCCACTAAATGGCCACTTCCAAAGGTCGCAGGCAATCCCTAGGGTCGTGGTCTCGTCGGTTTTTTAGGCCGCGAGAGCGAATGAATTGTCATTCGCGTTTCTTTTTTGCCCGTTTTTACGAGGCCTCGGGCGCCTCGGCACGCAACCAGAACTTCGCTTACTCCCGTCGAAACTGTTTCGCCCCCTTTTCAAAATTCTAGAATACCCGTGAGTATACCGCCGGGGCCTTGGTCGACCAGAGCTCCTTGATCAATTTCGGTGCTACGCTGGCCGCCGATGCTCACAGCCATCGTCGCGGCCGGGCCGTCGCTTGCTCTTCTTGGCTATTTCTATTGGCGCGACCGCTACGAGCGCGAACCGCTTGCGCACGTGGCTGCGGCCTACGCCCTTGGCGTGTTCGCCATGTTCGCGGCAGACGGCATGTCCAGTTTGGTCGCCGGTCTGGTTTCGCCGGCGTGGCTGCATAGCGAAGGCGGGCGACTGTTCGACTCTTTCGTGCTCGCGGCATTCCTCGAAGAGCTGGCGAAGTGGGTGGTCCTGGTTGCCGCTGTCTATCCGTGGCGGGAATTCGACGAGCCCATGGATGGTCTTCTTTACGGTGTGGCCATTGCCCTCGGCTTCGCCAGCATCGAGAATTTTCTCTTTCTGTCGAACCGTGGCCTCGCCGTCGCTTGGCAGCGCGCGATCTTCGCCGTGCCCGCGCACGCTCTCTTCGGCGGCTGCATGGGCTACTACGTCGGGCGCGTGAAGTTTTCCCCGGCCGAGCGGCGGCGGCCTATGCTTCATCTGTCGCTCTCGCTGGCCGTCCCGGTCGGGTGTCACGGCGCGTACGACTTCGCGCTTTTGCACGGGCTCGGCTGGAAGGTCTGGCTGGCCATCAGCGTGCTTTCCGTCGCATTTTGGGCTTTCGTTTTGGCTCGCGTGAAGCGGGCGCAGCACGCTTCGCCGTTTCGGCCAAAGACCATGATGCCCACCGAGTTCCAAGCGCTCAAGCGTCGTCCGTAACTCGTTGCCAGCAAGACGGTGTAAGATCGGGTCCATGTCGCATTGGCATGCACGGGCCTGGGTTGGAGTTCTTGTAGGGGCCTTAGCCGTCGGGGCCTGCTCGAAGAAAGCTGCGTCCTCTTCGGCCGGGGATCCCGAATTCGACAAGAAATGGGCCGCTCTTGCCCGAGCGGACTCTGAGGTCTTGTACATCGAGGACGATCGTGGCGAAGGCTTGATGGGCAACGTTCGGCGTGCTTCTCGGGTGAAGGCCGAGCCGCCCGCGGCCGGCGCCGAGGCGAACGAAGATCCCGCGGGCGGTTTGCCGGCTCAGCCGCCGGGCACCGAGGTTCAACGGATCATTCGCAGCAATCTGATGGCCGTGCGTGGTTGCTTCATGAGCATGGCTCGCACCGGCCAGGCTCGCTCAGGCAAGGCGATCGTCAGCTTCACCATCGGCGCCGATGGTCGCGCCGCAGATCTGCGGGTCGAGGCGCCTGCCTTCGTGGACACACCACTGCCCGGTTGTGTGACGGCCCAGGTCTCGCACTGGGAGTTCCCGAAATCACAACACGGCGGTGGTCCGGTCAGCTACCCATTCGTGTTTGTCGGAGGGTAGCTGACTGGCGCGCGCCGTTGGCGCGTTCGCTGCTTCTCGCGTTTACTTCGCGGCAGGCGGGGTGCGATCTTCTAGGTAGAAGACGGTGATCGCGAGGCAGTGAAACGCCTCGTCGGACGACTGAGTCACGATGGTATCCACCACCTGGCACTGGGGATGCTCGCGGATCCAAAGCGTCACCTTCTCGCCCAGGTTTTCGCGTTCCTGAGCCATGGTGGCGGAGAAGATCTTCACTCCATTGAAGCGTGCCGTTGTGTGTGTTTGAATCTGGGCCATCGGTTTGGTTCTTCCTCTCCGGACTTCCTGCGTACTACTGGTCGGTCCCCCTTCCGCCCTTGTTCCCGCGCTGCCGGAGCGCTTCGCGGTGACCTTCTAACCGGTCCTCCCATGCCCTATACCAGCCTCGATACCCTTTCGACAATCCCTACTGTGCAAACATTCTCTGCAACATCGCGGTGTGTGGCTGATCATGGTGCCGCGAGGCCGAGGTCCTTGCGCAGGTCGATGTAGTCCAACGACAGCGTAAACAAAAGCAAATCGTCGAGCGCGGCAGGGCCGTCCTCCTCGACGACCGCCCTGCCGACGCGCAGGAGATCGCCGCTGAGCAAAAGTGCGAGGCGAGTGCCGAGCCTGGCCAGCCCACGTCCCCAAACGCTGAGATTCAGGTTGCTGTGCTTCTGCTTGATGGCGAACGCGGCATCCTTGATGCGTGCTTGGGCAGCGGGATCGAGCGCAGCAATGGCGTCTGCGGCTCCTAGCGCGGCTTCCCCTTGCAGCGGTCCGGCCGCATTGGCGAGGGACAGCGCCGCCAGAAAATAAGGGCGCATCTGTCCGCCCGAGCGAGCCGATCCGGCACGTCGGCCGGGAGCGCTGAGCGCCACGGCGCGCACCAAGCGGAATCCCAGCTCGACGCTGTCGTTGCTTTCGAGCAGGGCCTGACCGCAAAGCAAGGCCGGCGGTCGCAGGTCGGCCATCCGCGCGTCGCCACCCAAGACTTTGACGCCAATGACTGCTTCCGGCTGCGGTGTTTGAAAAAGTCTGCACACGTATGCGAGCACGTCGCGGAACGGCGCCGGCAGCTCTGCCGCCAGAAGCGGACGATCGCTATCCATCAAGCCGAGATCCTCCGCTGAGAACGGTTTGATGATGCCCGTCTCGACGAGGACGGCGGTGAGCTTCTCGAGGTCGCCTTCCTCGGGTCGGTAGCCCACGCGGGCCAGCAGATCTTCGGGCAAAGGAGCTTGAATCCTCGGCAGCGAGCTCGGCCGCGCCTCCTCGGCCAGCCGCTTCGCCGTGTTGTCGCCCAGGTTGCGCAGTACCATGGTGGCCGCGACGATCCTCTGCGCGTCCTGCTGGCCTACGTCCCCAAACAGCTCGAACAGCTTGCGTGCCGGCGTGATGTCGTCGGGATGAATCTGCCATTCTGCCGCGAGTGCACGCGCGGTCTCCCGCCAGCGCGCTGGATCTTCCGCGTTCAGAGCGCCGGACTTCTGGACGGCCGCCAGACTTTGCGGATCCAGGCGGGCAGCACTGTCGTACGCGATGCGGGCCGCATTGCGATCGCCAAGTTGATGCTCGTAAATCGTACCAAGCTCGTCCCAGATCCGCTTGCGGAGCGCTTCGTCTTGGTCCCCCAAGGCCGACACCAGCTTGCGCAGAAACCGCTCGGCACCGCGGGGCTCGGGCTCGGGTAAGCGACGGTATGCCTCCAGCAGCAGGGCGACGGTCTCGGGTTGGCCGGGGGCGATGGTCAGGCTTCGCTCCAAGTGACGGCGCGCCGTGGCCGCGTCGTCCTCGGTGGCGGCCATGCGTCCGAGCATGGCGTGGGTCTCGGCAAGATCCGGATCGAGCGCCAACGCGTGATTCAAGCGGTCGCGCGCTTCACTGGCGTTCTCCGGGCCGTGGGCCACGAAATCGGCCCAGCCGAGATACGCGTGGTAGAGCGCCTGATCGGGCCGCGCGCTGACGGCCGCTTCGAATCTTAGGAGGGCCTCCTCGAAGTGTTCGGCCTGGAACAGTTGCATGGCTTCGCCGAAAGCCAACTCGGCGCCCAAGGGATCCACGCTGGCCATTTCGCGATCGTGCAAGTGCTCGTCGTAGCTGCTTCGCTCGGCCGTGGAGCACAAGACGCGCCCAGCCTGGGTAATGGCACTGCGTACAGCATCGAGGCGAACGCGATCGGCGGGTGCCAGCATGGCTCCCTGCAGGGCCTCATCCGAAAACGTTTCCAATTTGGCGAGCACGGCTCTCTCGATCTGCGCGGCGGGGCTTTGCGGCGTCACGCCCAAGATGTCGTAGTGCGACTTGCCGTGAATCATCAGGTACTCGTGCAGGAGGCGTTGGCGCATCTCTTCCGTCGGATGGACGGCGGCTGACGTGGCAGCTCGGTGCACCCGACTGGTTGTCGCGCCGAGGTCGAGCACGCCGGAGCTCGATTCTTGGGCGGGGCGTGGGTACGTCGGCGCGAGCGGCAGAATGTCGCCTTTGCGGATTTCGGCGAAGCTGACGTTACCTCCTTGGTCGAGGATAGCGTCGAAGCGCTTGTTCAGCTCGGCGCCGAGTTTTTCGAGCGACAGCGGTGACTCGAAGACGCTCGGCATGGGCGGGGCGGCCTCCGCCTGAGGCCCCAGCTCGGCCATGCCGGTCTCGAGCAGCGCCTCGACTTGCGCCATGACTACGTGAGCGTCTTCGCGCAAGGCGAGCGCTCCGACGGTGCCAGCCTCGCGGACGGTCTGCGAAACATCGCCGTCGAAGATGGCCTCGAACTGGTCCCGGTAGCGTTCGAAACGAGGTGTGAGGTCGACTGGGCACGCGCCGCTTTGATCGAAGCGTTTGATCAACGTTTCCGGCGTGGCGCTTCGGTAAAGGCCGAGCAGGACGGTTTTCGCGACATCCAGGTCGTGCTCGATAATGCGGTCGCCGAAGGTGTCGCCGGGGGTGAAGGTGAAGGTGCCTGTGTCCCAACGGATACAGTCGACGATGCGCTTGCGCGCCTGCGCCGCGAGCGCTTGCAGAACCTCGTCCGGAGTCATCCAGCCGAGCTCGATGATGACCGCGCCCATTTTGTGGCCGCGTCGCTTCGTTTCGGCGAGCAGGAACGCGAGCTGGCCTTCGTCGACGAGACCTCTGGCACAAAGAAGGGTGCCCAAGGCTTCCTGGCGGAGATTCGAGTCCGCGGCGACGACCTTGCCGCCACGGACATAGAGATCCTTGCGGATTTTGCCGTAGGACAGGCCGAGGGTGCCGGTGAGCGTAGTGTCGGCGATGTCAAAGATCAGCCGTGCCACTCGGCGCTCCTCAAGAGATCCGGCGCCAATGGGATTGTCAACGCTCGCGGGTTTCGCTTTCGGCCACGGCGGTTTCGTCCCGGCGTTCGGCTCGGCAAGTGGCGGTGCTTCGATGCCCGCCAGATCGAGGGCGACCTCGCGCGGAACGGTCGGTCGCAGATGCTCGTCGGACGGGGGCGCTTCGCTGCCCGTCAGATCGAAGGCGACCTCGCGTGGGACGGTCGGACGCAGGTGCGCTTCGGCATTCATGTCGGGCGGCCCCGCAAGCGCGGGCGCGTCGGGCGATTCGGCCGGCGCTGCTGTCGCGCTGTCCAGGCACGACAGAATCAGCCTTACCAGCTCGTCCGCTTGCAGAGGCTTGGGCAGGAAGTAGGCGTCGACTTCGCTCTTGAGGCTGCGGGCGAGATCCGGATCCTTGTAGATGCCGGAGATCACGATCACCGGAACGTTTTTCCCGAGCGATACTTCCCGCAGCGACCGGCAAAACGCGAAGCCATCCATCGCCGGCATGAACAGGTCGGTGATGATGACGTCGGGCCGCTCGGCGACGAAGACGGCCAAGCCCTGCTGTCCGCTGGCAGCCTGGACGACGCGCGGCTCGAGGAAGGCTAGCCGCGGGTGGTTGGAAAGCAAACGATCCATCGCCTTGCGGGCGATAGGGTCGTCTTCGACGATGAGGATCTTCTTTCCCATGGGTTCCGTTCGCAAAGGTCCCGCGGCCCTTTGCGTGGAAGTGCGATCGGCTCGCACTCGCCGCAATCTGGCGCGCTTACTACTTATTTCGGCTGGAAACCGTCGCGCTTGATGGGGACGATTGCGGCGCGGCCAGCGGATCCGAGGCGGAGGCGGCGGGCAGGGCGGCTTTCGCTTCGGGCAGGGGTCCGAGACCCATCTTGGCTTTGAGCTCAGCCAGCGCCTGATCTTGGCCGACGCTGCCCGATTCGAGAGCCTTGAATTTCTGCTGCAAGGTGTCGCCGGTCAGCTCGTTGCCAAGCTCGGTGGTGGCCTCGGCCTCGGCTTCGATCTGATCGACTTTCGTGGCCATGCGCTCGAAGGTATCGAACGCGCCGGTGTCGGAAAGGCCACTCATCGTACTCTGGATCGTCTTCTGCGCCTCGGCGCGCTTTTGGCGGGCGATGAGGATGTTCTTCTTGCGCTTGGCCTCCTCGATTTTGTCGTTGAGGGTGCGCAGCTGATCTTTCAGCTTGTCGACGGCGTCCTTCTGGAGCTGGGCTTGCTTGCCGAATTCGGCGAGTTGGGCGTCGTGCTCGGCTTTGCGTTTGAGCGCCTCTTTGGCCAAATTCTCGTCGCCGGCGCGCACCGCCAGCATCGCCTTGCGCTCCCACTCCTGTCCGAGGTCGCCTTGCTCGTCCCGCTGCTTTTCCAGACGTTTTTGGTCCGCTATGGAAACTGCGACTTGCCGCTTGGCTTCGACCAACTGGTTCTGCATGTCGAGAACCACTTGGTTGAGCATCTTCTCCGGGTCTTCCGCCTTGGAGATAGCGTCGTTGATGTTGGACTTGAACAGAGTGCCGATACGCGAAAAGATTCCCATGACTCGTCTTCTTCCCTTTGCTCTTGCTGTCTTGCGCGCCTAGGCGGCAGTTCGGAACTTCGACAGGACGGGGTACTGCTTGCTCAGGACCATGCCGATGTCATCGATGACGGCCTGAAATTCGTTGAAGTCCATGTTTTCCAGGGCCAGCGCGCTGACCAGCACGATGGCGTTCGCTTCGATGCCGAAGGCGCAGTGGAACAGCTCGGTGGTGTTGAGCCGAAGCAACAATTCGTAAAGCTCCTCGCGGCGCGTGGTCGGAATATCCATGAGCTTGAGGCGGAACACGACGATCGGTCCGGCCAGCGAGACCATGAGATTCTCGATGCCATTGAAATGGAGCCGCCAAATGTCGCCACCCAGATCCTCATGGGCGACACCTATCTTGAGCAAGTACGACTCGATGTCCTCACGGGTTTTCATGCGGAGAATCGCCTTTCCTTTGGGGTCAGAACCGCATCGCGCGGTGCTTGGAGCGTAGACGATCCGAACGCTGGCCACAAACACCGATTGAGCCTCTATATTGCGAAGCGTCGGCAGGCGGAGCGCTTTTTGTGTGCTCCAGCTGACTTGAAAGTACGTTGCGGCTCACGTCGGCGCCCAATTTCGTTGTAACCTTCGTTCCGTGAGCGCGTACTCTTACCTTAGCTTTGTCGGAATGCCCTGCCACTTGGTCGGGTTTTCTTGCACGAGTTGAACCAAGCCCCGTCATGTGGTACCCGAGAATCCCATATGTCTTCTGATTCAAGCGCCCTGCCGCGACACGTCGCAATTATCATGGACGGGAATGGTCGCTGGGCGCAGCTCCGTGGTCTCCCTCGTATCGAGGGGCACCGGCGGGGCGCCGTAGCGGTGCGCGAAGTGGTGCGCGCAGCCCGCGAGATCGGCGTGAAGGCGCTGACTCTTTATGCGTTCTCAGCCCAGAATTGGTTGAGGCCGCCGGACGAGGTGGCGATGCTCATGCAGCTTCTGCGTGATTATGTCATCGACGAACGACCAGAAATTCTCGACAACGACATTCGCCTCATCACCATCGGCAATGTCGGGCGACTGCCGAGTTATGTGCGCGAGCCACTAGAGGCTCTCAAGCAAGACTCGGCGAACAACAAGAAGATGACCCTGTGCCTGGCGCTGTCGTATGGCGGCCGTGAGTCGATCGTAGCGACCACGCGCGCGCTCTGCGACAAGGTGAAAGCGGGTGCCCTCAATTCCGAGGACATCGACGAAGAACGCTTCCAGGCCGCGATGCAGACCCACGGACTGCCGCAGCTCGATTTGATGATTCGAACCTCGGGCGAAGAGCGGCTTTCCAATTTCCTCCTGTGGGAATCCGCCTATGCTGAACTCTATTTCACACAAACCTTCTGGCCTGATTTCAACAAGGCCGAATTCATACGGGCGCTCGACTCGTTTCGTGGGCGCGAGCGTCGGTTCGGACAAACGCACGAGCAGCTTCGAAAAATCGGTTGAAATGGGAACCCTGGGAGGGTTCCCAAACCCTCCCGCGATGATTCGCGGCGAGCAAAGCTCGCCGGCTTCTCACGCGGTTGAGCTCACCAACGAGGCGCCGCGGAGCGAGGGACATCTCCCGGCCGGAGCTCGCGTGCGGTGAATCCCGAGCGCAAGAATCTTCTTTCTCGTGTTGCCACCGCCGTGGTCGGCTTGCCGATCCTTGGCGCCATCGTTTTTTGGCGGGACCCACGCGGTTTTGCGACGCTGTGTTTGGTCGCAGCGTTGCTCAGCCTCGTCGAGTACACCGGACTTACGATGCGCGGTCGCCCTTGGGGCGAGCGCGCCGGCATCGTGATTTTGGGCTGCGGAGTTTTCCTCGGAATGGCCCTGCGGCCGTCGCTGGCCTTCGCGTGGCTCATCGCTGCGGTGCTGGCGACGGGCCTCTTGATTCTTCCCCGGGCCACGGACGTGTCGGCTGCGTGCGTGCGACTTGCCTTTGCTGGCTTCGGTATCTTCTACGTCGGCGCGCTTTTGGCGGCGCTTCCCGTTTTGCATGCGCAGATGGGGCCGGCGTGGGTCGCTCTCGCCATTGCCGTGACCTTCGGCAACGATACCGGTGCCTACTTCGCCGGCCGAGCCCTCGGTCACCACAAGCTCGCTCCGGCAATATCACCTGGAAAAACCGTCGAGGGAGCCATCGGCGGGCTGGTGGCCAGCGTCCTCCTCGTGCTCGCAGCGCGAGCCTTGTTCATGCCCGATCTGACCATCCGCGACTGCGTGATGGTTGGCGTGCCCGCCGCCATCGTTGGTCCGGCGGGCGACTTAGTCGAGTCCTTGCTCAAGCGCGCCGCTGGCGCCAAGGATTCGGGCCGGCTGTTGCCCGGTCACGGTGGAATTCTAGACCGCATCGACGCACTCTTGTTCGTCGGTGCCTATGTTTGTCTCTATGCAACTCAGCTTAGGTAGGCAACCGCCCCAAACGTCACAGCCCCCGTGGAATGCGTCCACGAGGGCTGCGGGGCTACCTAGGCCATGCGGGTTAAGCTCTACACTTATCTATTTCGTAATACGGCCGGTCCAACCGGCCGGGAAGTTAGGCACACCGGCCTTCGCCGGTGCGTGGGAGGATTGGCAACGAAAGGAGTTGAAACCCTGTTGCCTGCGCCCACCTCAAGCAAGCTCCATGCCGGATAGTTCCGGCAATCCTAGAACTCGGATACCCTATAGGAATCCTTTGGATTTCTCGGATATCCACGAACCTCAACCGCGGCCGCTCAGGCCAGCACCCACGACAATGCTGTCAGGGTGCCCTGATCAGGACCGCAGAAAACTGCAGGGCTAGATGTCCAACACACTGTTGCTCATCAATGCGGACGGCCCCGAAACACGCGTTGCGCTCGTTGAAGATGGCCTTTTGGGCGAGCTTTACATCGAGCGAAAACAAGAACGGGGTATTGCCGGAAACATCTACAAGGGGCGCGTCGACCGCGTTCTTCCCGGGATGCAAGCGGCTTTTGTAAACATCGGACTCGAGAAATCGGCTTACTTGCACGTTTCGGACGTGCGCGGGACGCCTGACGACCTCAAGCGGCTGGCCTCGGGCGAAAGTCCAAGCAGCGAAGCTGGCGACGAGGACGAGCCCGAGGCACCATCGGGCGCGGCGCGCATCGAGGATTTGCTCAAAGAAGGCCAGGAGATCGTGGTTCAGGTGACCAAGGAGCCCATCAGCACCAAGGGCGCCCGGGTCACGCGCTACATTTCGCTGCCGGGGCGGCACCTGGTGTTCATGCCTACCGTCGAGCACGTCGGCATTTCGCGGCGGATCTCGTCGGATAAGGAGCGGCGGCGGCTGCGCGAGATCATCGATCAAATGCGACCGCAGGGCACCGGCTTCATCGTGCGCACGGTGGCGGAAAACGTGCCCGACAGGGATTTGCGGGCCGACATGGATTTCCTCATCAAGTTGTGGAACAACGTCGTCCAGCGAACGGGCACCAGCCGCTGCCCATCGCTGATCTACAACGATCTCGACCTTTTGCTGCGGACGGTGCGTGACATGTTCACGCCCGACGTCGACAAGCTGATCATCGATTCGCGTCCCGAATACGACCGGATCAAGAAGTTCATCGCGGCGTTCATGCCGGATTTTGCCGGTCAAATCGAGCTCTACACCAGCGCCGAGCCTATCTTCGACGGCTACGGCATCGAAATCGAAATCGATCGCGCGCTCGAGCGCAAGGTGTGGCTGAAGTCCGGCGGTTATCTCATCGTCGACGAGATGGAGGCGCTCACCGCCATTGACGTCAATACCGGCCGCTTCGTGGGCAAGCGCAACCTCGAAGATACGATTACGCAGACCAACCTCGAGGCAGCCCGCGAAGTCGCCGAGCAACTGCGCATTCGATCGATCGGCGGCATGATCGTCGTCGACTTCATCGACATGGATCGGTCGTCGAACCGCAACAAGGTCACGCGCGCTTTCAACGACTTTCTCCGGCGCGATCGAGCCAAGGCTGCGGTCACTCGTATTTCCGAGCTCGGGCTGGTCGAGATGACTCGCAAGCGCACCCGCGAATCGCTGCTCCACGATCTGACCGAGCCGTGCGAGCACTGCGAAGGCAAGGGTTACACCAAGTCCCGGCGAACGGTTGCCTACGGTCTTTTGCGCGAGCTACGTCGCCAGGGCAACTTGATCGAAGGCGACACGGTGCTGGTCGAGGTCCATCCCGACGTCGCGCAAGTCCTGGCCGGCCCGGACCACGGTTACTTGGAAGAAATCGAAAAGCGCCTGCAGAAGCGCATCATTGTCAAAGCCCGCGGCTCGTTCGCCATCGAGGACTTCGAGCTGCGCTCGCCTGGCCAGAAGGCCCTGGAGCACAGCGAATCGAATCGCGAGGAGCGCGATCAACGGCGCAGTCGCCGCCGCAAGAAGGTCGGTCCGCCGGCTGAAGTGCAGGCGATGATGGACGAAGAAGAGCGCAACAGCCTCGGCCTGAGTGCGCACGCCGACTCCGAGCGCGAAACGCCGGAGCCCGAGGAGGACGACGCTCCGACCGTGCCGGATACGCGTGCGGCAATATCGGATGCGACGGCCAACGTGCCGGCGGCCGAGCCTTTGGTCGCGGCTCCGACGACTCTGTCGGAGGCACTGGCCAGCGGCGGCAACGGCGCGGTTGTGCCTGCAGCCGTAAACACCCCGGTCGTCTCGAATGCGGCTGAGTCGAGCGAAGCGAACGTCTCGGCAGCTGGCGACGCCCAGAAGACCGAGTTGTAGGTTAACGTAGTTCCATGTCGGTTATTGTAATCATTTCACCGACTTGTGAATCGAAAAGATATCCACAGGAAAATCCCAGTAACTACAAAGTGATAGAATTTTGATCCACAGGTTGGGCGCTGATAGCATTTTGGGAAAAAGGACGCCGCGACGGCGATTTTTCACAGGATGCCCGATCACGACAGCAGCTTATCCTCGACCCCCGGGGCGAACGCGACCAACGAATGCGCGCAGGCGGAGAACCAGCTCGCGTTCGCCTTTGCCAAGCCTGAAGCGGAGACCCCTGCTCGGGTGCCGCTCTCGTCTCGTCAGGAGATCCAGCATCCGGGCCGGAGCCTGCGCGCGCCGCGGATCGCCCGGCCGCTCGAAGAGATCCAGCTCGAGCTCGATGTGCTGGGCTACATGCCGTCCGGCAAGGTACTTGTCCTCAAGCTGACCGACAATCGCCATACCATCGTTTCGGTGAAGCGCGGTCGCGACGCTTACCGCGTGCGGGTTCACCGCATGTTCGCCGACGCCGAGCCCCGCCAGGTCCGTGCCCTGGCTCGCTACATCGTCCACAACGACAAGAATGCTTCTGCCCAGCTCAGCGCCTTCATCGAGAGCCACAAGCACCTCGTTCGCAAGCCGCCGCGTGCGGCCCGGCCCGTGGTCTTGCGCACCTCGGGGCAAGTGCACGACTTGGCAGTCGTGTTCGATCGCCTGAACCGCCGCTTTTTTGGTGGCGCGCACGGCGCGCGGATTACCTGGGGACCGTCGCGCCGCAGGCCGAATCAGCGCTCGATCAAGGTTGGCAGCTATTCGCTCGAAGACGGGCTCATTCGCGTGCATCCCGCTCTCGATAGCGAGGGGGTGCCCGCTTACTTCGTCGAGTGGATCGTCTTCCATGAGATGCTGCACGGCAAACACGCCATCCGGGAAGTCGGAGGGCGACGCTGCTTCCACCCGCCCGAGTTCGCCCGCGACGAGCGACGCTTTCCTGACTTCGGTCGCGCGCGGCTGTGGGAGAAGGCGAACATCGACCGATTGCTTGGCTGCTGATTCGGTTTGGCAGAGCCTTTTTCGCCGACACTTGGCCTGCCAAGTTGGCAACGGCCGACGGAAGTTTGCGCCAGACAAGCGCGCCCAGGCATTCGGGGTCGGTCTTTTCGGCGCGGGCAAAGGCCTTTCTTCGTGGAACAATTGATGCTAGTTCCGAGTCCGCAATGAAAATGGCGCGCTTCCTTTTCTCCGTCTTGGCCCTGGTCGGGGCCGCCTCGGCGTGCGGTCACGGCCGCCTCCTGCCGGGGACGACGATCCCGGCGACCGACGTCAACCGCGAGATCATCGACACCATCGAAGAGTACCGCATGCAGCTCGTGGCCAAGAACGTCGAAGGTCTCCTGCTGCTCGCGTCCGACAAATACTTCGAAGACGCCGGAACCCCGCAGTCGAACGACGACTACGGCTATTCGGGCCTGGCCACCATCCTGACCAGCCGCCTGCAGCGCGTGGAGTCGATTCGCTACGATATTCAATACAAGAGTATCCGCATCGGCAGCGACGGTCGCGCCATCGTGGACGCCTTCTTGAGCGGCGCTTTCGAGCTGCAGGGCGAAGTTGGCGAACGCTACCGTCGAGTCAACGACTTCCACCGCTTCGTGCTCGAACGATCCAGCGTGGGCGGCTCGTCCAAGTGGAAGTTCGTGTCAGGAATGTAGTGTTTGGAATAGCGCGCAAGTTTTTAAAGCTGAAACACCTGAAGCCGCGCCTCGAGGGGGCCGTTGTACAAACGGTGCGAGATGAGGGGCTTTCGTTGGAGAGCCTTGGCAAGCATGGGATTGCCCGCCAGGCAGACGGCGCGCCAGCCGGCCATTCGGTCGAAGGCGCGGGCCATGCTGAGGTAGAGCCGCTGCACGTCTCCGCCCGCGGCGGGCGCCTCCAGGCGTTCTCCGTAGGGCGGGTTCGTGCATAGGGTGCCGGCCGGATCCTGCGGTGACAGCTGTGCAACGTCGGCCACGTCAAAGGTGATGTCCGAAAGCACACCGGCGGCGTCCGCATTCTTGCAAGCAGCAGCAACGGCGTTACGGTCGATGTCCCTGGCAACGATGGGGCATGGCGCTTTCGGCAGCGTGGCCTCGCGGGCGCCTTTTCGCAGCGATTCCCAGATGCGCAGCTGATCTGCGGTCGCCCAGCGTTCGAAGCTGAAGTGTCGGCGCAGTCCTGGCGCCACGTTCCGGCTGATGAGAGCGTGCTCGATGGCCAGCGTGCCAGACCCGCTCATCGGATCGATGAACGGCAGTTCCGTCGCCACGCCGCCCAAGCTCAGGACGGCTGCCGCCAGCGACTCTTTGAGTGGAGCCTCCACCATGGCCACGCGGTAGCCGCGGCGGTGCAGGGGCTCACCCGCCAGGTCGACAAAGAGTCGCGCGTCGTTGCCTCGCAGATGCAGCACGATAGAAACGTCGGGATCGCGGGGGTTGACGTCCGGCCGCTCGCCCTTCTGGTCGCGGAGCATATCGACGACCGCGTCTTTCACCTTGAGCGCGGCGAATCCCGAATGGCTGAGCTTGGGATTGTCGAGCGTCGTTGCTTGCACCGCGATGGTCATTCCGCGACCGACGAGAGCCGTCCAGTCGATGGCGTGCGCGTGCTCGTAGAGCTCGTCGGCATCGTGCGCTTCGAAGGCTGCAACTTCGAGCAGCACGCGCATGCCGACCCGTGAATACAGGCAAACCTTCATCCCGTCCATCAGGGTGCCGTCGAAGGAGACGCCGCCGGTGGCTCCACGTGGCCCGCGAATACGCAAGGCCACGAGCTCGCGGCGGAGAGGGCCCTCGGTGCCCTTGGCGCAGGTGACGAAGAATCGATAGTTCGAGTTGTCCACGGCGGTGGCGCAGGCAATGCCATGGCGAGAGTTTGCAGGCAAGGACAATCGCGGTGCCCATGCTAACCTTGCCCCGCTGTTTTCCTTTAACCCTTGCGTTTGCTGGAGGAAGCATGAAAACGCTGAAGACGTCGAAACACCTGCGCGGCTGGATTCCCGATTTTCCCGATCATCGCGACTTCCTGTACGCCGCCATACGGCCGGCGGGCGTGCGTTTACCGAAGAGCGTGGATCTGCGAGCCGGCATGTCTCCTGTCGAGAATCAGGGCCAGCTCGGGAGTTGCACGGCCAATGCGCTCGCGGGTGCCCTGGAGTTCCTGGAGATCAAGAGCGGGAAGTCGCTCGTGGATTTGAGTCGTCTGTTCATCTACTACAATGAGCGCGCCATCGAGCACACCGTCGGGAGCGACTCAGGCGCCATGATCCGCGACGGGATCAAGACGCTCGCGGCGCAAGGTGTGTGCCCGGAGAACAATTGGCCATACGTCATCTCGGCGTTCGCGAAAAAGCCGTCGGCAACGTGCTACACGGCCGCCAAGAAACACACCATCTCCACCTACCATCGCCTGACCAGCTTGGCGGACATGCGCGCCTGTCTCGTGGATGGCTACCCCTTCGTCTTTGGCTTTTCCGTCTACGAGAGCTTCGAGTCGGCGAGCGTGGCGCGCACAGGCGTGGTCAACCTGCCGAAGCGAACGGAGCGGCAGATCGGCGGGCATGCGGTCTGCGCCGCGGGCTACGACGATGCCTCCAAACGCGTGCTCGTTCGTAATTCCTGGGGACCGGGCTGGGGTCAGAAGGGCTACTTCACGATGCCCTACGATTACGTAGCGGATCGCAATCTTTCCGACGACTTCTGGACCGTTCGTTCGTAGCGGATTGCGCTGCGCCGGCGCAACTCTTCGTTTTCTGCCCCGCCGATTCGTCGCCCGCGGATTCTCGCGGACCTCCGCAGACGGGAGTAAAATGAGCCGCGGCCAACTGCCGACGGAGACATGCGAACGTGGTGAGTAGATTAGGGAAAGGCGCGGCCTTGGTTGCGCTTGGATTGTTTGTGTGGTCGGGGCGCGGCTGGGCACAGACCGACAAGCCGCGCTTCGTAATCCTCCTCGACAATTCGATGTCGATGACCCAGAACCCGGCGGGGACCGAGACCCATGGCGACGGATCCGAAAGCCAGCCGGGATGCAATCTCGATGGCAAATCGACGGCCGGATGGGCCTACGACGACAGTAAGCTTTTCCAGGCCAAGGCGGTCGTCATCGATACGATCTCGGCGTTCGGTGCGGCCGAGTTTGCGCTGGCGACCTACAGTCGGAAGCAGCTCGGCCAGCCCTGCAGCAGCAACGCGGATTGTACGTCGATCGTTTTGGGTGCGAGCTGCGTGGACGTTCCGGGGGACAGCAGCACCCAGAAGTTCTGCGCGTACTCGGCCGGCAACAGCTACCGTGAATGTGCGAGCGGTACCAGCTGCGTGGGCTGCGCGAACCCGTCCGACACGAACGATCTGGTTTTCGACTGGGGCTCGTTCGACTGCACGTCGAGTACCTGTAGCTTCGCTCGCGGCTGCATCGGCGGTCAGGTCGTGGTCGGGTTCCCGTCGGCGGGTCAGAACAATCTCGTCGACATCTATCACTGGATCGACGGCAAGGAAGACCTGCCGCCATTCACCGCTTCGTCCAACCGAGAGCTCCGCGGCGTCACCATGACGCCGCTCGCATCCGCCATCGATTCGGTTCGCGCGTGGTTGACGGACGCTAGCCAGACCGCCATCGGCGCGGGCGCGGGGCTGCTTTCGCAGAGCCAGGCGGCGCGCGATCCGCATGCCGCCTGTCGACCTTACAACATCATTTTGATTACCGACGGCGAGGACACGTGCAGTCCCAATACGACGGTCGATCCCGTCACCGCCGCCGCGACCGCTTACACCGCGGGGGTCAACGTGTACGTCGTCGGCTTCGGTACCGGTTACTCGACGGTGCTCGCCAACATGGCCATGGCCGGATCCGGCCAGAAGCAGTCGGCCTACTTCGCGTCCAACCGCGCCGACTTGACGGCGAATCTGGGCGACATTCTGATCAAAGCCATCCCCAAGCCGAAGTGCCATTGCGATGCCGGCTGTTACGACGAGGCCGCCGCATTTCCGCTCAAAGGCCAACCGTGCAGCGTGGGGATTGGCCGTTGCAAGCGGCAAGGCGTTTACGCCTGCAACCCGGCGGGCGACGGCGTCGTGTGCTCCGACTCGGCCAGTTGCTCGAGCACGCCGCTGGCCGCGGGAACCCCGGTGGCCGAACAATGCGGTTTGCTGGCTGGCTGCCTCGCGCCCACGGCTGCCGACTGTGCCGACGAAAATTGCGACGGCGCCATCGATGAAGGCCTTTCCTGTGCCTGCTCGTCCAAGCCCGAGCTGTGCAACGGCCTCGACGACAACTGCAACGGCGTCGTGGACGACATCACGCCGGTTGCGTGCGGGAAGAAAGTCGGCGCTTGCACGACTGGCGTGACCGCGTGTGTCTCCGACGGGGCAGGCGGCAAGCAAATCGTCTGTCAGGGTGCGGTGACTCCCACGCCGGAGGTCTGTGATGGCATCGACAACGATTGCGACGGGGTGGTCGATGAATTCACGCGCGCTTGCTACCCGGCCGGCGCCAGCGGCTGCACCTACGACGATGCCACCAAGGCGTGGAAATGCGTGGGGGCGTGCAGCGCGGGCCTGCAGCTTTGCTCCGCGGGGGCTTGGCAGGCGTGTGTTGGTGCGGTCACGCCCACGACGGAAATTGCGTGCGACGGAATCGACAACAACTGCGATGGCCGCGTGGACGAAAACAATCCCACGGCCGCAGACGTTTGCTATCCGTCTGGAGTTGCCGGCTGCGATCAGACGAGCGGCAAGTGCGTCGGCCAGTGTGCTTTCGGGCACCTGGCGTGCGCGGCCAACAAGATGGGCACAACCTGTTCCGGCGCGCGCGTGCCGACCCTAGAGTCTTGCAACGGCAAGGACGACAACTGCGACGGTCAGGTGGACGAAAATTTTCCCACGCTCGGAAAGCCATGCAATCAGCAGTCGTGCCAAGGTGCTGGCGAGTACGTCTGCAACAGCTCGGGCACCGGCGTCGAGTGCACCGTAAGCGACCAAGGTCCCACGCCCGAGGTGTGCGACGGTCGCGACAACGACTGCGACGGCCTCATCGACGAACCACCGGGTCCAGGCGAGCCGGCCATGCCGGGGGTCGGCGTCGCTTGCGGCAGCGACGTCGGCGAATGCAAGTCCGGTCTGTCCACTTGCACAGGTGGCAAGATCGTCTGCGATTCGGTCGGCCCCACGGCCGAAATCTGCGATGGCAAAGACAACGATTGCAACGGCAGCGTCGATGACGGCGTCGTACCGCCCGGAGACAGCTGCAATCCTGCTGGCATGACGGCCGGCCAGCCCATGGTTGGCGAGTGCCGTCCAGGTACCTTCGCATGCCACGGCAGCGAGGGTTGGCAATGCCAAGGCGGCGTGGGCCCGGCAACCGAGATCTGCGACGGCAAAGACAATGACTGTGACGGCGTTATCGACAACAACGCCGCGTGCGCCGCCGGGTACGTGTGCCTCGCGGGCGCGTGCGTGCCCACGTGCACGGAGGGCGGCGAACAGTATCCGTGTCCGGCGGATCGCTTCTGCAAGGACGGCGCGTGCATGCTCAAGGCGTGTGCTGTAAAGCCGTGTCCCGCGGGTACGGTCTGTCAGGCGGACGGAACCTGCGTCGACCCTTGCGCGAAAGTGAGCTGCCTACCGGGCGCCACTTGCGCAAACGGTGTTTGCGTCGACTGTTACAGCAAGGGATGCGCGGCTGGCCTCGCGTGTATCGACCGTCAGTGCATCGTCGATCCATGCGCCGGGAAGAGCTGCGGCAAGGGCGATCTTTGCAATGGTGGCGTCTGTCTGCCGAGCTGTGCAGGCGTTGTGTGCGTGGCCGGCCAGGTCTGCACGAACGGCGCTTGCGCCCAATCAGCGTGCGCACAAGGGTGCGACTCGGATTCGTTCTGCGACGCCGCGACCGGCGCCTGCCGACCCACGCCCTGTGCTGGCATCGCCTGCCCCGCAGGCCGAGTGTGCTTGAACACGACCGGGCTCTGCACCGACGATCCTTGCGAAAAAGTCCATTGTGGAGCCGGGCAGCTGTGCATCGTGCGCGACGACGGCACCCCCGATTGCAAGATTCCGGCGGCAACCGGCATGGTGGTCTCCGCGCAGACCAGCGGCAACGGCGCCTTTAGCTGTAGCTACGCCTCCCCCGGCGGCGAGACATCGAGCGCGGCAGTCATGCTCAGCGCCTTGGTGGGACTCGTCCTGTGGTCCCGCCGACGGCACCAGAGGTAATTAGTCCATTAACCAACAAAGGCGCGCGGCAGGGCCAGCGCATACTCGATGGCGGGCTGAATCTGCTGCGGCAAGAGCCCGCGCCAGTAGACGTTCCATTCTGGCAAGCGGATCATCCCGTCGCACTGCTTGGTGTAGAACGAGACGATGGGATTGCTCGGGCGCGCTCGCCAGAAGAAGGTAGGGAAATCCCGCGTCAGCATCGACCAGATCTCGCCGCCGATGCCTTCGCCTTGGGCCTGTCGGTTGACCGCGAACTTGCTGAGGTAGGGCGCGATCGGCGTGTTGGCGAAAAGCGCGGCTCCCAAGTAGTTCTCTTCTAAATACACGTGCTCCGATTGGCTCGTGACGATTCCACCCTCTTCGAGAGCGCCTGGCACGAGCGGGCGGTCGAAAGCCGACTCCAAGAGGTCGGTCAATCGTCGGCGGTCGACGGCTGCCAGTCCCGAGTGTTTTTCGATGCGCGAGCCTTTGCGAATCAAGGTGCCGGCGCCGCTCACCGTGAAAAGCTCGCGCAGCAGTTGCAGGGGGTTCACCACCGCGACGTTCATGCGCTGGGGGAGCTGGTCGAGCAGCTTTTTCACGTGGCGAAGCAGCGAAGCGTGCCGTCGTGGCAGATCGCCGCTGGTCAGCAGTCGCTCGTAGTCCGCCGACAGATTCACCAGGGAAATGCGTGGCGCGCCTTCGCGCTCGATGCCCGCGCTTGTCGAAAGGAAAATGACTTTGCGTGATTCCAGGCTTGCCGCCAGGGTTTGCAGTAAGTGAAAGCGATTCTCGATGTCGAGCTCTTTGGCGGCGTCCAAAGAAACGATGGGAATGGTGTTCGCCTCCATCGTACTGCGCACGGTGCTCTGAATTTCCTGCGGCAGATCGGTTCCCGAACCGATGACCTTGGCTGGCACCTCGTCCTCGAGCAGCCACTCCAAAATGCGCTGCGATTGCTTGTCGGCATCGCGCGCATCGAGCAATCCGACGAGCACGACCGGATAGAGCCCGAGGCCAGCCAGAATGCGCAGGTCGAAGTGGAAAGGATCGAGGGCGGCGCGAACGATCTGCGCGTCGGCCACGATGATGGCGAAGCTTTCCTTGCGCTGCGAACGAAAGAGCCTGAGGTAGAGATCGACGTCGGCTTTCTGTCCGACGCTCTCGAGAAAGCGGTGAATGATATCGGGATCCATCAGCGAATGACCTGGAGGAAGATTCGCACAGCTTCTTCGAGTTCGTCGAGATCCACGTATTCGTCTGCCTTGTGAGCCTGCTCGATTCTGCCCGGACCGATGACCACGGCATCGATGCCCTTTTCCACGAACTGTCCTGCCTCGGTGCCGAAAGGTAAATCAATCGGCGCTTGCGTGCGCTCTCCGAGCAAGCCAGTGAAGTCAGCCAAGCGCTGCGTCTCGAAGGCGGGATTGCCGGCGATCACTTCCCAGGCTGCGGTGAGTGGTGCCAGACTCGTCGCGATGGCGGCGCGAGCCTCGTCGAGGACCGGCTCGAGCTTCACGCCTGGGGCGGGGCGCACCGAGAACGTCAAGGTTGCGCTGGCCGGAATAATGTTGAAGGCCATACCGCCGTCGAGCGCGGCGATATTCATGCACAGACCGCGCAGCCCCGCCGGGCCGAGAGTGCGGCAACGCTCGCCAAGCTCGTCCAGGGCCACGGCGGCGTGCGCCAGCTTGGTCAGCGGGTTGGGCACGGCTTCTGCCAGCGACGAATGCCCGCCCGGCGCCGTTGCCGTCACGCGCGCGGCGTAGACACCCCGGTGACGATTGCCCACGCGACAACCCGTGGGCTCGCACACGAGGGCGCGGCGAAGGCCACGGATGCGGTCGCTGGCGAGAAACTCGCGGATGCAGCCGCCGCCCAGTTCTTCGTCGCCCGAGAACAGCACCGCGAGGCGGCCGACGCTTTGGTGGGCGGCTTGGCTTTGTGCCAGCGCCGTGAGAATGGCGGCGATGGCGCCTTTGGTGTCGGAGCTACCGAGACCATGCACGCGCGCGCCCGCGCAGGTGAGCTTCCACGGATCCCACGTCCAGCCGGCGTTCGCCGGTACCGTATCGATATGCGCGTTGAGGATCAGCGTGGGTTCGTCCGCGCCGAAGCGTGCGAAGGTTGAGGCGTGACCATCGTGCGAAAAGATCTCGACGGTCTGGGCGCCGAGCGCAGTCAAGTCGCGCGCCAACTTTTCCGCGAGCGGTTGCTCGTTGCCGCCGGGATTGCGCGTGTCGAACGCAACCAGCTCGGCGAGTCGTTCCTCGACGCGGATCTCCGATGGGTGCATGCGCATTTGCATCTACCATGGGCTTGACCGTCCCGAGTCCTAGGTTCATGATCTTTCTCGAACCTCCTGCGCGGTTCGAGACCCGGACGAAGTTTCTTTTCCCTACAAGCAGCAATCTGGGAGCCGCCTCTGACCGATGGAATGAGCACGCCCGCCACAGTCGGGAAGCCCGATGCGGTCAATCTCAAGTGGCTCCCCCCTACCATGGTAGGGTCAGGACTCATCCGAACGGCCGAGGCGGAAGGTTCACTATTTTGGTGTGCGAGAGCGCAGAGATGCTGGCCTTTCGGCCCGCGGATGGGCGATAGTTTATGATGGAAACCCTGAAAGGGTTTCCAAACCTTCCCGCGATCGTGCGCGCCGAGCAAAGCTCGGCGGCTCCCCACGCGTTTGCCTAGCTCACGCGAGATTCAACTAGATGCGGCTTACAAACAATGCGGGCTAGCTGGTTACCGGCGGAGCTGCCGAATTCGTGGGCGCCAACCCACGGTTGGATGGCGGCGCGGATCGCAGCAGGCGTTGCGATCGTCGTGATCGTCGCGTTCGCCGTTCTCGCTCGCCCAAAGGTGGCGGCGCTGATTTCGCAAAGCGGGCGGCGTGTTGGCCGGCGCGTCCTCGTCGGCCTTCTTGCCGTAGCGTCGCTGCTGGCCGTCGCCAGTTATGTCGACTTCGGCGTCTTCCGCTACGGCACCTATCTGAACGAATGGGATTTCTACCACTACTACGTCGGCACCAAGTACGCGCCCGAGCTTGGGTATGTGGGCCTTTACGGTGCCACGCTCGCCGCCGACGAGGAAACCGGCCTGCGGTACAAGAATCCACAAGGCGAGATTCGCGATCTTGCTTCGGCACGGCTGCGCGAGGTGGAGGAGGTCGCGGCTGAAGCACCGCTTTACAAGGCCCGTTTTAGCCAAGCGCGCTGGCGTGAGCTGGTGGCCGACATCGCGTGGTTCAAGACGCAGCTGCCGGAAAATCGCTGGAGCCTCCTGCTTGCCGACCACGGCTACAACGGCACGCCGGCCTGGTCGTTCGTCGTCGGTACGCTGCTCACGCGGCGTCTGTCGGTTCGCGTGCCTTGGCAGCGCTGGATCATGCTGCTCTTGGATCCGTTACTTCTCCTCGGCACGGCGGTGGTCGTGGGGCGCACGTTCGGCCTGCGGGTCGCGCTGCTTTTCGTGACGTTCCTTGGCACCCACTATTTGTTTTCCTGGGGCCACCTCAAGGGTGCACTCCTCCGCACCGATTTCGCGATGGCCTCGGTGTTGGCGGTCTGCTTCGTGAAGCTTGAGCGCTACAAGCTCGCGGGCATCTTGCTTGGCTGGGCGATCCTGTCGCGCGTGTTCCCGGCCTTCTTTCTCGTCGGGCCTGCGGTCTTGCTTGCGGAGCAGCTGGTGCGACGCCGCTCTCCCGACCGGCGCTTGCTCGGGATGCTGCTTGTGAGTGCGGCCACGGTGGCAGCCTTGGTGTTGGCGTCGGCGGCCTATTTCGGAGGCATGGCCATCTGGCACGAGTGGAGCTCGAAGATCACACTTCACTACGCCGACGGGAGCGATTGGGATTTGGGTTTTCGGACGATCGTCGAGGCCCGATTCCCGCACGGCGTGCCGATGCGCGGCTGGGATTTCGCGACTCTTACCGGCGTTTGGCCGAGCGCGACGGAAAAGCTGCCGGCATGGCTCGCGCTGGCGTTGCTAGTTCTGCCAGCCGTCACGTTCATTCGGAGCTTGGAGCACCACGAAGCCGTCGCGTTCGGCTTCGTCTTCGTCTTTCTGTTCGCGGTTGCGTCCTATTACTACTATCTGATTCTTTGCGTGCCGCTGCTCTTCTTCGCTGGCGAGCTGGACCAGCCACAAAACGCCCTTGGCGCCGCCTTCCTGTTTTTGACGGGCTGGGCGGGCTACGTCCTTTTCTCCGGTTGGGAATCCTTGCACGCCTTCTGGATGCCTCTGCGCGGCTGGCATCAGACGTTTCCCACCTACTTCTATCTCAGCTGTCTCGTGGCCGTGACTGTCGCTCAGATGATTGCCCTGGCCGCAAGCCGGGCTGCTCGGGCCGGCCAACGTGTATCGTCACGATCGCAGCCGCAGTGCTCTTCTTCATCGCCAGCGCCCTAAGCCGCGCTTGCTCCGCCGCTCGGACGCGCTGTAACCTTGGCGCATGATGAAGCAAATGTGGACGGCTTGTATCGGAATTGCTGGGGTACTCGCGCTTGCCTCGAGCCCAAGCGCCTACGCCTTCGACCTGGGCGGACTGACCGGCAAGGCGGCGGGTGCAGCTGGCAACGCTGCGCGGGACAAGGCCGTGAAGGACGTGAACGCCAAGTTGCTGGCCGAGGGACGCAAGAACCAGTGCAGCTTCAAGACCGACAGCGAGGAATTGATGCCCGGTTGCAACGCCAAACTGAAGAAGTTGGCCGATGTTCTGGTGAAGGTGAAGCAGAACCTCAAAGTCTCGGGCGTCACTAATTACAAGTTCGAAGTGTCGGGGCACACCGATTCGAGCGGTTCGCCCGCGCACAACAAGGAGCTCTCCGGCCGTCGAGCGGCGGTCATTGCCCGCGAATTGGTGGCGCGCGGCATTTCCGCGAGTGAAATCATTTCAGTCGGAATGGGCTCGGACAGGCCGCTGGTCAAGCCGGACGATACGCCCGCCAAGAAGGCGAAAAATCGCCGCTACGAGCTTCAGCTTCGCTTTTGACAGTCATTGAAAAATGTCGAAGTGACTTCGCCGTCGGTGAGCTGGCAACTTGCGCCCGAAGCGCAACCTCGGCCGTAGCCATCGCATCCGGGGTATGCTAGTAGAGACTTGCCTCACACAGGAACGCTGACCACGTCCTTGCCGGCTACATCGCATGCTTCTCGATTGGGTTTACGGCCTGTTTTCAAATGACCTCGCCATCGATCTCGGGACGGCGACGACGCTGACGTTTGTCCGCGGGAAGGGCATCGTTTCGAACGAGCCGTCGGTGGTTGCCGTTCAACGCTCGGGCAACGGAACCAAGAAGGTGCTTGCTGTCGGCAAGCAAGCGAAGGAAATGCTCGGCCGCACCCCAGGTAATATCGCGGCGGTTCGCCCGATGAAGGACGGGGTCATCGCCGACTTCGAAGTCACCGAGGCGATGCTGCGTTACTTCATCACGCGCGTCCACAATCGGCAGACGCTGGTCAAACCGCGCATCATCATCGGCGTTCCGTCGGGTATCACCGAGGTCGAAAAGCGGGCCGTGCGCGATTCGGCGCTGGCCGCTGGCGCGCGCGAGGTGTACCTCATCGAAGAGCCGATGGCGGCCGCCATCGGAGCGGGTTTGCCGGTCACCGAGCCGTCGGGCAACATGATCGTCGACATCGGCGGCGGCACGACCGAGGTGGCGGTCATTTCGCTCTCGGGTATCGTCGCTGCGCGCTCCATTCGCATGGCCGGCGACAAGCTGGACGAAGCCGTGGTCGCGTACATTCGCCGCAAGTACAGCCTGCTCATCGGCGAGCGCACGGCCGAGCTCGTCAAAAAGCAGATCGGCAACGCGTACAAGCTGGACGAAGTCGAGTCGATGGAGATCAAGGGCCGCGACCTCATCGCCGGCGTGCCCAAGACCATCGTCGTTACGAGTGACGAAATTCGCGAAGCCCTGGCCGAGCCCGTGGGCGCCATCGTCGAGGCGGTCAAATCGGTTCTCGAGCGCACGCCGCCCGAGCTCGCTGCCGATATCGTCGATCGCGGCATCGTGCTCACCGGCGGCGGCTCGCTCCTGCGCAACCTGGACGTTCTTCTGCGTGAAGAGACGGGGCTGCCGGTCATGGTCTCCGACTCGCCCGAATGCGCCGTCGTGCTAGGCACCGGACGCGCACTCGACGAGCTTGCGCTGCTCAAGGAAGTAGCCCTGCAATAGCGGAATTTCCTATGGATCCGGCGCTAGTCGGGTCGTACATTCGCTGCCAGCCAAGGATGCTTCCCACCGGCCACAGGCAAAAGGTTCGCGAGGTCGTCGTCGTCACGACGTGCTTCGTGCTCTCGCTCTTTCTGCTCCGGCAGAGCGTGCGGTCGCCGGAATATCTTTCGCCCCTCGACCGCGGCATCCTCACGCTGGTCACGCCGATTCAGTCGACCTTTGCTACCTTGGCCCGCAGCATCGGCCACGTGGCCGGTCGCTACGTGGATCTGGTGCACGTGCGCGCGCAGAACGAGCAGCTGCGCAACGAGAACGAGCATTTGCGTGCGGAATTGCTCGAAGCGCGCCGGGGCGCCGCCGAGAGCGTTCGCTTCCAGCATTTGCTCGGCTTGCGTAATGCCGTTGCTGCCGAGACCCTGGTGGCGCGCGTGATCGCCATCGACGTGTCGCCGTACTTCCGCGTGGCCCGTATCCAGCTCGATCGCGGCGAGAGTCTGGTCCAGCGTGGCATGCCGATCATTACGCCTGAAGGCGTGGTTGGCCGAATCAATCGCGTCTCGGGCGAGACCTCCGACATCATGCTCTCCGTTGACCCACGCTCGGCCATCGACATCGTTCTGCCGCGCACCGGCGGCCGCGGCATCTTGAAGGGCAAGCCCGGCGAAAACGGCTACCGCTGCGCCATCGAGTACCTCATGCAGGGCGATCAGGCCAAAGAGGGCGACATCGCCGTGACCAGCGGCCTCGGCGGCTTTCCGCGCGATTTGCCGGTCGGTCGGATCAGCAAGCTCGTGAAGAACTCGGCCGGCCTCACCCAGGAGATCGAAATCACGCCCGACGTGGACTTCGCGCGCCTGTCCGAAGTCTTGGTCGTCGTCGCACCGGCGCCGCCGCCCGATCCCGACGCCGGTGGCAAGAAACCCCTCGCGCCCGCACATGGGCTGGCGGTGTATCGCTAATGCGCTCTCTAGCTACGCTTACCGTTGGTCTGCTGCTTCTGCTCCTTCAGTCGACGGTGATGGAATTCTCGCCGGTGCACCTCGTGACGCCGAGCTTGGGACTGCTCGTCGTGCTTTACGTCGGCATGGCACCGCTCAAATGGTCGGCCGGCTCGGCCGTCATTGTCGGCTTCGGCATGGGCTACCTGTTCGATTTGGTCTCGGGTGCGCCGCGCGGCGTGCACGCGTTCGTCTTCGTGACGATGGCGCTGGTGGCGCGTCTGCTCGCGTGGCGGCTTGCCGTGCGCGGAGTCGTCCTCAAGGCGGCGACGTCGTTCGTGGCCAGCATCATCGCCGCGTTCCTCATCGTGATCGTGCGCGCGCAAATCAGCCCCGAAAGCGGCTATGGCGGACTCAGCCAGGCGCCGCTCGAAGCGCTCATCACCGCCGTGGCCGGACCTCCCGTGCTGTGGCTCTTGGCTCGGCTCGACGGTCGTCTGGATCCCGCGCTGTTGCGGGTCGGACTCGCCCGCCGTCGGGCTCGCGCGCTCAACCAGGGTATGCCTCCACGTTGATCTCTCGCACCGTCAAGTTCGATGGAAATTGCAGGACAGGACGCCGAGCTTCCTGAGATACGTCATCGCAGCCAAGTGCTGTCGGTGATCGTGGCTCTGATCTTCTTGGCCCTAGCGGTTCGGCTTTTCTACTTGCAGGTCATCGAGGGCGACAACTTCTACCGGATGACGGCGGAGAACATCATCCGCACCGTTCCGCTTCCCGCGACGCGCGGTCAGATTCGCGACCGCAAGGGCCGCGTACTGGCCACCATGGTCCCGTCGTACGACATCGAGGTTTTGCCCTCGCAGCTCACGCGCGAGTCCTATGACCATCTGCGCGCCGTGCTCGGTCCCGATTTCGAGCATCTGCAGACGTGGGAAGCCATTGCCGCCGAAGCGACCAAAGGCAAAGACCGCACGCTGGTCGTCGCCGAGAACGTCAGCCGCGAGGTCATGGCGCAGCTCGAAACCTCGCTCGACAAGCCGGGCATTCATGTGGCGGCGGTTCAGCGTCGGCTCTATCCGAGCGGCTCGCTCTCGGCGCACGCCATCGGCTACCTCAACGAGGTGACGGCCGAAGAGCTCAAGATTCGCAAGGACGAAGGCTACCAGGCGGGCGATTCGATCGGCCGGACGGGCATCGAGCGCCAGTGGGAGCCGTACTTACGTGGGCAGAAGGGGTTCGAGAAGTTCGTGGTGAACCGACGCGGCTTGCGCCGCACGGACGTGCGCATCGCCGACCTCGTCACCGACGGGCCCGTCATGCAGCCGCCCACGCCGGGAAACAACGTCATCCTGACGCTGGATCTGGACCTGCAGCGCATCGTCGAACGCGCGCTGCGCTCGGTGCGTTCGGCAGCTGCGGTCGTCATCGACATCGAAACCGGTCGCATCTTGGCCATCGCGTCCAAGCCGGCCTTCGATCCCAACATGATGTCCGGCGGCGTTTCGAACGAAAACTTGGCGCGCGTGATGAGCGATCGCCTGCGCCCCTTCCGAGACAAGGCTCTGTCGGACACGTTCAACCCCGGATCGACGTTCAAAGCCATCACCGCGACGGCCGGCCTGGAAGAAAAAGTCATCGTGCCGGAAGACAAGGTCAAGTGCCCGGGCTACCTGCAACTCGGTCGTCGTCGCTTCCATTGCACGAAGGCGCACAAGACCGTCAACCTCTACGACGCCATCGTGCAGAGCTGCAACGTCTTCTTCTACGACCTCGGTGGTCGCCCCGGCATGATGAACCGCATGGCGAAGTACGCCACGGATTTCGGGTTGGGTGCTCCCACCGGGCTCGGGCTGAACGGCGAGCAAGCGGGCTTCATCCCGACGGAAGAATGGCACCGCGCGCGCGACACGGCCGACAAGAAGAACGAAGGCTTTGCCATCGGGCACGCGCTCAACACGGCGATTGGCGAAGGTGCGGTGCGCGTGACAGCGCTGCAGATGGCACTGCTTTACGCCGCCATCGCGTCCGACGGAAAGCTGTGGTTGCCCCAGATCGTCGAACGGGTCGAATCGCCGGCGGGTCACATCATCGAAGAGTTTCCGCCGCGCGTGCGGCGCGAGGTCTCGGTGTCGCCCGAGTCGCTGGCCTTCCTTCGGCGCGCTCTCTACGGCGTCGTGTACGATTCCAAGGGAACCGCGTACAAGGCGCGTCCCCACCGCATCGAAATTGCCGGCAAGACGGGCACCGCCCAGGTGTTCCAGGGCGGCCGCCGCGGGGGCGACGAGCCTCCGCTTCCTTACGAGCGGGTCGACCACGCCTGGTTCGCCGGCTTTGCTCCCGCTGCCAAGCCTCGCATCGCCTTCGCGGTCCTCGTCGAGCACGGCGGTCACGGCGGCGCGGTCTCGGCGCCGGTGGCCGCAGAAATCGTCGAGAGCTACTACGACACGGTCGTGCCACCCGAAGAACGCAATCCGCCGCACCTCTCGCGCAAGGGCGAGCGCCGCCTGAGCGCCACCGCCGAGAAGCCGGCACCGGCAGAAGACGAGAAAGTCGCGGTCAAGCCGCATCGCCAAGTGGCTCCGACGGCTCCCTCCATCGGAGAAGACTGATGCCCAAGACGGTTTCCTGGCGAAAGCTTCGTTTCCGGTTCGACTGGACGCTGACCTTTGCGCTCACGCTTTGTTTCTGCTTGGGATTGCTCAATCTGTGGAGCGCGGTTCGCGAACGCCAGTTCAGCCTCTTCGCCCAGCAACTTTCGTGGCTGGCCGGCGGCATGTTGCTCTTCTTGGCGGTGGCCAGCTTCGATTACCGCATCATCTCGCGCATCGGCTATGTCCTTTACGGCTTCGGCATCGTATTGCTGGTCGCGGTTCTGGTGCACGGCAAAGTCGTCAGCGGCTCGCGGCGATGGTTCGACCTCGGCTTCTTCCACTTGCAGCCATCCGAGCTGATGAAAGTGCTGACCATCGTCGCGCTGGCCAAGTACATCCACGACACGCCGGCGCTCGACGGGCGAACTCTGCGCCACATTTTGGTCCCGCTGTTTTTGGCGGGTCTGCCGGTCTTGTTGGTCGCCGCGCAGCCGGACCTCGGAACGGCGCTCATCATCGGGCTCATTTCGGCGACAGTGGTCGTGATTGCTCGCCTGCGCATGAAGACGCTTGGCGGAATCGTGGTCGCCGGTGCGCTGGCCCTCGCGCCGCTGTGGGAATACGCGCTTCACGACTACCAGCGCAACCGCGTGCTGGCCTTCATCAACCCGGCGCTGGATCCCGCGACCGCGTGGCAACCGCGCCAAGCGATGAACGCCGTCGGCTCGGGGCGCTTCATCGGCAAAGGATTCTTGCAAGGAACGCAGATCCGATTGCGCTCGCTGCCGGCCTTGTGGACGGACTTTCCCTTCGCCGTTTGGGCGGAAGAGTGGGGCTTTATCGGCTGCATGGCCGTGCTGCTCGCCTACGGCTTGCTCGTGCTGTGGGTGCTGAAGATCGGTCGCGAGGCGCGCGATCGCTTCGGCATCACCTTGTGCGTGGGCGTGGCGTCGATGTTGTTCTGGCAGGTGGCCGTGAACATCGGCATGGTGACGGGTGTTCTTCCCGTGGTCGGCGTGACCTTGCCGCTCATTAGCTACGGGGGATCGAGCGCGCTTACGGTCATGCTGGCGCTCGGGCTTGTCATGAATGTTTCGGTGAGGCGGTTCGCGTATTAGCGATTCACGAGCGTGGCATTTGGGAAGGCGGCGCTCGGCTGCTATGGGAGGGCAAGGAGCGATCCTCGGGGGACGCGCCTCAACGGCCGCGCTGACGCGCGTCCATGAGGCGCTCGATCGTCGGCTGGCGTCTGCTCGCTTTGCTCGCAGAGCGCCTCCTCACGCCCCCTCGGAGTCGCTCCTTGCCCTCCCGCACGCCGAGCTTGGCTTCGGCGCATGGCCGGCGTGGGGCTTGAAGTGCTTAGGAGTTACCGATCTCGAAGGCGACGTCGGTGTCGGCTTCATCGGTCGGCGTTGTGACGTCGGCGGCGGGCGGGTCGCGGGCGATGTTTGTGGCGGCGGGGCCCCAGGTTCGGATGCCGGGCAGGCTTCGGTAGAGGAACCAGTGATAGGCGGAGCGCGGGAGTACGCGGCGCAGAAGCGAAAACAAGGTAGCGTCCAACGTGGCGGGAAGGCGCAGCGGCGGGTGTTTGAGCTCGATGGTGCGCACCACTTTCGCGGCCACGCTCTCCGGGGTCGCAAACACCCGGCGCGCGACACGACCGATGAAACCTTCCATGAAGTGGTAGTGCCAGTGATACGCGGAGTGGACGGTGTCGTAGGAGGCTTTGCTGGGCGTGGTGTACTTCACGTTGCGAAAGCTGTCCGAGTTGATGAAGCCGGGCTGCACCAGGGTCACGTAAATGCCGAACGGTCGGGCCTCGTACCAGAGCGCCTCGCTGGCGCCTTCCAGTGCAAATTTCGAGGCGCTGTACGTGGACATGGTCGGCATGGCCATCATGCCGCCGACCGACGAGATGTTGAGGATGCGGCCGCCTTGCTTCTTTCGCATCGACGGTAGCACCAAGCGTGACAGCTCGAGGGGCGCGATGAAGTTGACGTCCATCTGCAAGGAGCGGTCGGCCTCACTTACGTGCTCGACCACGGCGCGCAGCGAGATGCCCGCGTTGTTGACGAGCACGTCGACACCACCCCAGCGCGCATTCGCCTCTGCGACGACGGCTTTTCGGTCGGCGGCACGCGTGACGTCGAGAGCGCGCAGCCATACGCGCTCCGATGGAAAAATTCCGTGTCTCGCAAATCGGTGCAGCGACGATTCACGCGCCGTAAGGATCAACCGGTAGCGGCGCCGGAGCAGGGCACGCGCAATCGCCAGGCCGAGACCCGAGCTTGCGCCCGTGACGAGCACGACGGGCGGCAACTCGCTTGCGCCGACCTCCCGTAACGCGCGCGGCACCGCTTCTTGCTTTCCACGTCGCCGACGACCAGACATCAAGGCGAGCATTCCATCCTCCTCGCACCTTCTTTCGCCGTCTCGGATGGTTAGTACCGCTCTGGTCGCGGCAGCAGGCACTGGCGCTCCTGGCTACTTCTTCGCCTTGCCTCGGCGCCACTTTTCGCACAAAGCATAACGATGCGAACTTTGTCCGTCGGACCGGTAGTTGCCTTGGTGTCGTTCGTCGTCGCGGCCGCGCTCGAGGTGGGCGGCGACGCGCTCATTCGCAGCGGCATGCGCCGAGAAGGAATCGGGCTTATCGTCGCCGGTGCGGTGGTCCTCGGCTGTTACGGCGTCGTGGTGAATCTTCTGCCCATCGATTTTTCACGCTTGCTCGGCGCCTACGTCGGAATCTTTGCCGTGGTCAGCGTGCTGGTCGGCCGTTTGGTGTTTTCCGAAAGCATTCCGCGCACGACTTGGATCGGTCTGGCGGTTATTCTGGCTGGAAGCGCGATCATTCACTGGGGCGGCCGCATTTAAGAAGGTCATGGACGACGACGCGACGGATGCCGCGCTCGAGCTTCCCGCCAAGCTTCCCATCGAGGGGACGCTCGATCTGCACACCTTCGCGCCGGGCGAGGTGAAGGACGTCGTTGCCGAGTACGTGCGCGAATGTCATCGCCGCGGTATCGTCGAGCTGCGCATCGTGCACGGCAAGGGCACCGGCGTCCTCCGGCGGCAGGTGCACGCCGTGCTTGGCAGGATGCCCGAAGTGGCCAGCTTCGCTTTGGCGGCGGAGGACGGTGGCGGCTGGGGTGCAACGCTCGTCTCTTTGCGCCGTCCGTGAGGGGCCCTCCCATTTGTCCGCGTCATGATCGCGCGCCAAGCGTGGCTTTTCGACTCCACTTCGTGAATGCTGAAGCCTTCGCAGGCGTCGAATAGGTCGCCAACGTTCCACCCTCACCCTATCCAGGAGAAATCTGCATGCGCCACGTTCTCGGGTCGCTCACTCTCGTTGCTTTGATGGGCGGTACCTTGATGCTCGGAGAACCCGTTGCCGCCGCTCAGGGCTACTATGGACCGGCCTACGGACCACCCGCGCCGCCTCCGCCCCAGCGTGGCTATTACGCAGCGCCGCGACCGGTCTACTACGGCTATGGCCATTCGCACGACGGATTCTTCCTGCGGCTGACCGCCGGGTTCGGCTATGTCAGCGCCTCGGAGACCTTCGGTGGTGCAACCGATACGTACTCGGGGGTGGGCGCGACTTTTGGTGCGGCCTTCGGCGGCGTCATCGCGCCGAATTTGATTTTGTTCGGTGAATTCCTGGGTACGTCGGTTCCCGATCCCACCTACGACCTCAGCGGCCCCGGCGGCTATTCGGCGAGTTTTTCCGGAGATATGTCGCTGTTCGGTTTTGGTCCTGGAATCGCGTATTACATCGAGCCCATCAATCTCTATCTGTCAGGGACGCTGGCTTTCAGCGAGATTTCCATCACCAACAACGACAACAATGGGTCGCTCGACACGAATTGGGGCTTGGGGATGAGCTTGGCAGTTGGCAAGGAGTGGTGGGTTGGTCGTTTTTGGGGCATGGGCCTTGCGGGACAGCTCCATCTAGCCAGCATGCACGATAGCGGCGCAGACGCGCGCATGACCGCCGCCGCGTTTTCGCTTCTCTTCTCGGCAACCTACAATTGATTGGGTAGCCTGCGCGCCGGTGCGGTCGCCGCTGGCGCTGAACCGAAGCTCTCGCTTGTGGACACTCTGCTCCAGGGGAACCGATGCTCTCGCACAGACGTATTCGGCGGCCAGGCTCGCGCCGAGTGCTTTGGGTCATTCTTTGTACCGGATCGTTCGTCGCGGCGTGCGGTGGGAAGGCTGGCAGTGGAGGCTCCGGCGGCTCCGGCGGTAAGGCCGCCACTGGTGGATCGGACGCGATCGGAACGGCGGGCGCGGGTGGAGTGACGGTATTCGGTGGCACCACGGGCAACACCCTGGCCGCTTCAGGCGGTAGCCGGAACGACGCCGGGCCTGATGCCGTGCCAAGCGGCAGCGGCGGAGTCATCGCGTCGGGTGGTGTTTCGACGGCTGGGGCGAGCGGCGGTGCCTCGACGGCAGAGGGCGGAACGGGCGGCGCAGCGGCGGGCGGCAATTCGACTGGCGGTAGCAAGGGCGGCAGCGGTGGCGCGACGTCGTTCGCCGCGTGCACGCCACCTGCGAGCGGTGGTCACTACCAAATGGAAGACATCGATCGCGGCGTGGTGGCCGTGAAAGTCACGGACGGCGTCTACGTCGGCTGGCGCATGATGGGATACGAATACAATCTCACCAGCGCTTCGAGCATCTCGTACAACGTCTATCGAAGTGGCACCAAGATCGCGAACGTCACGGATAGCACGAACTACCTCGACGCCAGCGGGACGGCCAGCTCGACGTATTCCGTCTCAGCCGTGATCAACGGGACAGAATGTCCGCAGTCACCATCGGCGTCGACGTGGGCGCAAAATTATCTGCGCATTCCACTCAGCGTCCCTGCCGCGAGTGCCTCGGGAGCCACCTACAGCGCCAACGATGCTGCCCCCGGCGATCTCGACGGCGACGGCGTCTACGACCTGGTGCTCAAGTGGGATCCCTCGGATGCGAAGGACAACTCGCAATCCGGCGTCACATCGGACGTTTTTCTCGACGGCTACACGTTGGCGGGCAAGCACCTGTGGCGCATCGACTTGGGTCCGAACATTCGCGCCGGCGCGCACTACACGCAGCTCTCCGTGGGAGATTTCGACGGTGACGGCAAAGCAGAGGTCGCTTGCAAGACCGCGCCCGGCACGAAAGACGGAACCGGAACCTACTTGCATACCGGGCCGGCGGCCAACGACGACGACAGCGCCAAGTACGCCAACAGCGACGGCTACATTCTGATGGGGCCGGAATACCTGACAGTCTTCGAGGGCGCGACGGGCAAAGAGCTGGCCACCGTGAACTATCCGGTTCCCCGCGGAACCGTGTCCGCGTGGGGCGACAAGTACGGTAACCGCGTCGACCGTTTCAACGGTGGCCTGGCCTTCGTCAGCGATACCGGCAGCGGCAAGACGGCGACCGGACGACCGAGCATCATCCAGCAGCGTGGCTACTACACACGCATGACGATCTCCGCCTACAACTTCCGCAACCAGGCGCTGACCAAAGTGTGGACCTTCGACAGCGATGCGAGCGGCAACGGCAGCGCCGCGGGGCAGGGCAATCACCAAGCGATGGCGGCCGACGTGAACAACGACGGCGCGCAAGAGATCATCACGGGCGCCGCGACCATCGGCAGCGACGGCACGCTGATGTGCACGACGGGCAAAGGACACGGCGATGCCATGCACGTCAGCGAGCTGGTGAAGGGCAAAGGCATTTCCGTCTTCACCGTGCACGAGGGCGGAACCTACGGCCACGACTGCCACGACGCCGCGACCTGCTCGCTTTACCTCGACACGCCGGGAACTAGCGACAACGGCCGCGGCGTCGCGGACTACGTGTCGATGAGCGATCTGACGGCGGCCACCTGTTCAAGCGGCGTCGGTAGCATGAGCTGCGCGACCGGCGCGAGCGTGTCCAGCAATGCCGGCAGCAATTTTCTCATCTACTGGGATGCGGACGAGGCGCGCGAGCTCGAAAACGGCACGTCTATTACCAAGTCGGGCGGCGACACGCTGCTGAGCGCACCGGATTGTGCCTCGAACAACGGCACCAAATCGACGCCCACGCTGACGGCGGATCTGCTCGGTGACTGGCGCGAGGAACTAGTGCTGCGCGAGTCCGGCAATTCCGCCTTGCGCCTGTACACGACGACGGCGGTAACCAAGCGCCGCATCTACACGCTGATGCACGACCCGACCTATCGGGCGCAGGTCTCGTTCGAACAGTCGAGTTACAACCAGCCGCCGCACGTGGGCTTCCACATCGGCGCCGGCATGGCCGATCCGCCCAAGCCCGATATCTACGTGAAGTAGAACCGCGCGCTGGTCCCAGAGGTGCTGCGATTCAATTCGACCAGGTGCCCGCACCCACGTCGAGCTTCCATGTCTCGTGGTAGGTCGGTAGTGAAATTGCCGTGCCGGCAAAGACGATCGGCTGGAAGACGTAGCCCGTCAGATAGTTGTGCTTGCCGGGTGCCGTCGTGTCTTGCGTCCCGTCCCAGTGATCGCCCCAGAAGACGTAGGTCGTACCCTTGCAGCCAACCACGGGTGCAACCCACGTGACTTGCGAGAGCCACGTCCGTTCATCGGAGAGCACGTTCGACGCGTCGGCGACGGGCGCAATAGGACCTTGGTAGGTCCACGGTCCGGTGATGGCGGGCGCCGTCGAATAGAAGTTGTTGTTGGCGCGCCAGCCGGTCTTGTTCGACATGATCCAGTAGTAGGTGCTGCCGGCTTTGAAGAGCGTCGGTGATTCTCCGCCGCCCGAGCTCCCGTTGACTGCTGAGTAGGTGACGTCGGTCAGCCAGCTATGGCAATCGTTCGCCAGGGTGTAGACGTGTCCGCTTTCGGTGATCACGTACGCCTTGGCTCCGTCGGTGAGCGCGCTCATGTCGCTGTGGGAGGCGATCGTGCCGCTCGCATCGGTCAGCGACCCTTTGAACGTGTAGTCGCCGTTCACCGTCGCTGATGTCGCGTAGACGATTTCTTTGTCGGTCTGGTAGTCGAGCGAGGCCGCGTGCGCGTAGAGCACGAATTCGCCGGTCGCGGGACACTTGATGATGTGGGGCCGTTCGCCCTTGCGGTCGGGGCCAAGCAGCCCGCTTGACTGTTGCGGCAGAATCATCTTTTCCCATTTCCACGTGGCCAAGTCCTTGGACGAGTACATGGAAAAGCCATTGAAGTTGTTGTCGGTGCTGGTGCTTAGGAAGTACTCGCCGTGCATGTAGTACGAGTCGCCTTCCTTGATGATGCCGCCACCGTGCGCGTTCACGCGATTACCCTGATCGTCCGTGAAAATGATGCCGGTGGAAAGCGGACCGCTGAGCGTCCCCACCGGGCCGGAACAGCCGGCGGGCGTACCGCCGCTTGCGGTCACTCCTCCGGTGCCGGTGGCGCCGCCCGCGCTGCTGGTGGCGCCACCGCTCGACACGACCCCGCCGGTTGCCGCGGTGCCGCCCCTCGCGGAGGCATCCACGCCGGTGCCTCCCGATCCGATGTTTCCACTTAGCGCAGCGTCGCCACTGCTGCCGCCAGCGCCGAATCCACCGCTAATCGTCACGCCACCGGATCCGCTGGTGCCACCGGATTCGCTGGTGCCACCGGTCGTTGTTGCGCCACCGGTCGTTGTTGTGCCACCGGTGAGGCTCGGTGCGACGGTTCCGCCGCTACCTGTTGCGCTTCCTCCGGTTGGGCTTGCGTTGTGGCCGCCGGAAGAGCAGGCGAGCCCGACAACCGTCAGACCAACGAGAAAGATGGGCGGTTTCATAGCTGAGTCCTTCTTAACAGTGAGATGCTTTGCAAAGCCATCTTCATCCTTCAAGACCTGCCCCGGGGATGAAAAGATCGGGAAAACCGTCTCTCGCTGCGACTTGCGGCCTCGTCCGAGCTGCCGCGTCCGAGCAATGGAAAAGCCCGCGAGATCCGGGGATCGCGCGGGCTTTTGCAGATGAATCCAGCTAGTCGGTGCTCTTCTTGACCTTCTTGGACTTCGACTTCGGCGGAGGCGGCGGGGCCGGAGGCGGCGGAGGCGGCGTGGGGGCCTCTTCAGCTTTCGCCGGAGCAGGCGCCGGCTCTTCGCTCGGTGCCGGCGCGGGCGCCGGGGCTGCCGCTGGTGCTGGGCCGGCCTTGGCGGGCTCCTCCGCCGGCTTGTGCCCGCAGCCGAGGGCGAGCGCGATAGGGAATGCGAGGACTAGGGACAGCTTCTTCATTTCCTTGACCTTCCGTTAGGGACAGAGCTGGTTACGGAACTGCGAACACGGTCGTACCGCAACCGTCATCCGGATTCGCGGTAGTGACCAAGCGCCTCGTGTTGGAATTCGTGTCGATACGCGACGGTGTGAGCTCGATGGTGTTGGTGCCAGCCGCGTTTTGAAGTGAGACGGTGAAGTGCTCAGCCAAGCATGTGCAACCGGCATAGGCAGCGCCCGAGGTGATGTACGTCTGATCGACTTCGTAGACAACGATCCAGTCGCCCGAGCTGAGTGGCACGAGTGCGCCGGTCGTGACATCGGCGAGCTGGATTTGCAGCGTGCCCGCGTTGAGCGAAAAGTAGCCAGTATCGTCAGCGGTCTTGGAGACGGTGGCGTCCGCAGGACCTTCGGTGCGGGAGACCAAGTCAGTCAATGTGAAGGTCTTGCTGATGGCGGCGTACTTGCAGTTGCCACCCGAGCAGTCCGCGTTCTCGCAAGCATTGCCCGCCGGGTTTGGCGTGTACTTGGCCGTGCCTGCCTTGCCCCAGGCGACGACCTGGTTGGTGGTCGCGTCCATCTTGCCAACAGCGTCGATGTCGGAGCCCGGACCGTTGGTGGTGCACGCTTTCTGCTCGGTGTCCTGCACGACAACCCAAACATAGGGGTCGGCGGGCGGCGTGACGCCGGTGTCGGCGTTGGGAACCGCAGCGTCGGGTCCCGGCATGGTAATTCCAGCGTCATCCGTCGTCGTGTTGCTGCCGCAGGCAGCGAGGGCCAGCGCCAAAGCGCACGGAAATCCGAGTTTGCGGTACATGCTCATTTTCTAGACCATTCCCTTTCCAAAATTCCTTCTTCTTGCAGAGCCGGGCGACCGTACCGATACCGAAAGTGTGGTACGACGCGGCCCTGCAAGGGGAGCTATTCTTACCGCGACCACGCAAAAGCGCAAAGGCGGTCAGGCGAGTCCAAGTCTCGCTGCGCCGTTACTCAGTGTCCGCGCTGTTGACCATCCACGAAGAAAAGCTTCGCAGGAAACGGCGAAAGCCGTCGAGGTACTCGGCCGGGAAGGAGAATTCGTCGACGGCGCGGTCGAGAACGCGCTCGAAGCAGGCCAGCCATTCGTCGCGCGCTTTGGTGGTGATCCGAAAAGGCATGTGGCGAGCTCGCATGCGGGGCGAGCCGTGCCGTTCGTTGTATTCGGGCGGGCCGCCGAGAAGCTGCACGAAAAACGCCGCCGACTTGCGCGAGCTGGCCACCAGATCCGCTGGAAACATGCCGCGAATCGAGGAGGTGCCGAGCTCGCGATAGAAGGCTTCGAGCATTCGATAAATGTTCTCACCGCCCATGCGGTCGTAGATATCGCGACTTGGACCTTCGATTTCGCCGGGATTGAGGTTGGGAACGTACGGAGCGCGCTGGTTCATGGGTGCTTCCTCCCTTGGATGCTTCGCCCGGGACTTGGGTTGATCCGTCGACCACCGTTCACGCTTAGAGCGCCTCGTATTGCAGGCCTGTCGGCGCATGAAGCTAATGGCCTGCCAGAGAGCCATTCGGGCGGCGAGCTTCGCGTCGCCGATGCCCGACAGATGGGAGTCGAGGACATCGAGGCCACCGCCGATAGGACCATTGCGTGAGCTGGTCGTTGTGCCTCGGCAGGTCATCGCTGCCCGCATCGACTCGCAAGTACTCACCGTCGAGCTGCAAGCTGCCGAGTGGTATCGCTACGACGACGAGAATAACGGCCACCCCACGCCTCCCCAATCGGAGAATCCCTGCTCCGTGTGCCATTATCGGAATTTGATGCGTGCTTCGTCCTCGTGGTACTGCCAGGCAAAGCGGATCTTGGTGCTTTCCGCGCTGTTGCCTGGCTGCGCGGCGCACACCTCGGGATCCTTGTCCCGGCCAGAGGCGTGGTGCGACCTCGACGTGCCAGCAGGCGCGTCGCTCTTGCCCCTGCCTGCGAACGAGGAAATGCGATCGTCCGCGCATTCGGCGGCGCCGCGGCAGTCGCGGTGGGTTGTGGTCTGGGCCTCCTGGTGCGAACCCTGTCGGGCAGAGTTGCCGCGCGTGGAAGCCGCGCTGGACGAAGCTCATCGACGCGGCATCGAGACGGACGTCATTCTTCTCTCCATCGACACCGATGCCAGCAGCTTGGACGCGTTCGTGCGTGCCGGCCCGGCATTCCTGCAGCGTGCTCGCATTTTGCGCGCGACCTCCGCGGAGAGTTTCGACGCCTGGGCGAAGCGCTTCGCCCTGGAATCGTCATCGGTCAGCTTGCCGGTTCACCTGCTGGCCAACCGGGATGGCGTCGTGACGTGCATGCACACCGGCGCCTTGCAGGCCGGCGATGTCGCGCTGCCGGGCAAGCTTCTGTCGCGCTGAACGCGCCCGCGGTGGACATCCCGGTGCTGGCGTAGTACACCCCCGCCACTCGCGTGGTTCGCCTCGATAACATCAGCAAGCAGCATGGTCCGCAGATCCTTTTCGTGGATGCCAGCGCTGCGCTTTTGCGGGGCGAAAAGGTCGGCCTGGTCGGTCCGAACGGCGCCGGAAAGTCGACCGTCTTTCGTTTGATCATGGGCGAAGAGTCGGTGGACGACGGGCAGATTTCCATCGACCGCAACGTGACCATCGGGCACTTCAGCCAGGACGTGGGCGAGATGAAGGGCATGCCGGCCATCGCCGCCACCATGGGCGGCGCGGGTCCGGTTTCCGAGCTCGGCACCGAGCTGCACGAGCTCGAGCACGCGATGGCCGATCCCGAACGCGCCGACGAGCTGGAGAAGCTGGTGGAGCGCTTTGGCCACGTGCAGGCGCGCTTCGACGAGCTGGGCGGCTACGCTCTAGAGGCGCGAGCGCGCGAAATCATGGCCGGCCTCGGCTTCTCGCAAGAGCAGATGGACGGCGACGTGGGCAATTTGTCGGGTGGTTGGAAAATGCGCGTGGCGCTGGCGCGCATCCTTCTCATGCGGCCGAACGTCATGCTGCTCGACGAACCGTCGAACCACCTCGACATCGAGTCCATCATTTGGCTCGAAGGATTCCTCAAGGACTACGACGGCGCGCTGCTGATGACCACGCACGACCGCGAGTTCATGAACCGCGTGTGCAGCAAGATCATCGAGATCGACGGCGGCGAGCTGACGACCTATTCGGGCAATTACGACTTCTACGAAAAGCAGCGCGCGCTCCACGAGACGCAGGCCGAGGCGGCGTACGCGCGCCAGCAGGCGATGCTCGCTAAAGAGATGAAATTCATCGAGCGCTTCAAAGCGCGGGCCAGCCACGCGGCGCAGGTGCAATCGCGCGAGAAGAAGCTCGACAAGATTGAAAAGCTCGAGCCGCCGCGCCGCCGGCGCACGATCACGTTCGAGTTTCCCGAGGCGCCGCGCTCGGGCGAGGATGTGATCAAAATCGACGGCCTCTCCAAGAGCTACGGCAGCCGCGTCATCTACGACGACTTCAACTTGATGGTTCGGCGCAAAGAGCGCTGGAGCGTGATGGGCGTCAACGGCGCCGGCAAGACCACGCTGCTCAAGCTGGTGGCTGGCGACATCGCCCCGGACGCCGGCCAGGTCACGCTCGGCGCCGGTGTGCGCATGGGCTATTTCGCTCAGCACGCGATGGAGCTTCTGGACCCGAAAAAGACCGTCTACGAAACCTTCGAAGACGCGTTTCCCTTGGCATCGGTGGGAACGATCAAGTCGCTGGGCGGCTGTTTCGGCTTTTCGGGCAGCGATATCGACAAAACCTGCCGCGTGCTTTCGGGCGGTGAAAAAGCGCGCGTCGTGATGGCGCGACTGCTTTACGATCGCCCGAACTTGCTGGTGCTCGACGAGCCGACCAACCACCTCGATCTCGCCACGAAAGAAATGCTGCTGACCGCGCTGCACGACTTCGAAGGGACGATGTTGTTCGTATCACACGACCGGCGGTTCCTGGCCAGCTTGTCAAATCGGGTCCTTGAGTTGGATGGCCGAGCTGTGACAACCTATGGTGGTGGCTATGTGGAATACGTCGCTCGCAGCGGCCACGAAGCTCCCGGTCTTCGTCCGCGGTAGCTAGAGCCTAGCCTGACGCAACAAGTGGCGCTCCCTGCTTTTTTTTCGGCGCCGTAACGGTTCCATGCGCACCTGACGACTAACGAACAGAGGAGTCTTGATGTACACGTTTCGTCCTGCTGGCGGCACCCTTGTCGCGCGATATGCATTCATCGCTCTCGCATTGCTTTCAGGCTGTTCGAGCTCGACTCAGGGGTCGGGGCAACCCGGCACTGGCGGCTCGGCGAGCGGCGGCAGCACGGCGAGCGGCGGCAGTACTGCCAGCGGTGGTCGCATCGGCAGCGGTGGTAGCCTCGGCTCGGGCGGCGCCACCGTCGCGACGGGAGGGAACGGTTCGGGCGGTATTTCTGCGGGCGGGAGCAGTTCCGGAGGAACAACGAGCCGGGGTGGTAGCGTTGGCGCTGGTGGCATGGCGAACGGTGGTACGGCGAGCGGTGGCTCAGCCGGAAGCGGCTTTGGGGGGAACGTGGGCGCGGGCGGCAGCACGCGCTCCAGCGGAGCGACGCCGCACCCGGTCTATCCGTTCGGCTGCAAATTCGCCTGGGGCGTCGCCGATCCCGGCGGGTCGTTGGCCAGCTTTACGTACGTGCAGTTCGTCTCGTATTGGATCGAGTCGAACATCAGCGCAGACGGCACGATAAGCAATTGCAACGGCTGCAACTGGCTCAAGAGCAACGTGGCCGGCACCAACCTCATTCCGGCTTACTACGCTTACATCATCGGATTCCTCGCCCACGCGAACGGCATCGTCGACGGCAACCAGACCGGCACCAAGAAGCTCACCACCGACGGTGCGGCCTTGGTCAAAGCCAACTACGACGCCATCGTCAACGCCTACGCATGGTATGCGCAGAAGACGGCCGCCGCGTGGCCGACCAAGCCTCTCGTTTGGCTTCTCGAGGGCGATTTCGTCCAACTGACCGATAGCGCCCAGTCGAGTCCAATGACCTACTCTGACATTGGCAAGCTGGCGGCGGACATCACGCACGCTATCAAGAGCAACATGCCCAACGCCGTGGTGGCCATCGACCACTCCGCCTGGAACTCCGACGACGTCACGAACAGTTATTGGGGCGCCATGGCCAGTGCGAACTACGACATGGTGTGGACCACCGGCGTGGGCAATAACAATGGCTTCATCAACGGCGACGCCACCAGTTCCACCTACAACGCAAAGACAGCAACCTATGCATATCTAAACACGCTGACCGGGCGTACGATTCTCGTGGACACCAGCGCCGGAGCGTCGGCGGCCGGCGATAGTTGGTCGACGGCAAGCCTCGCCGATCTGAACGCGCGAATCTCCGAAGGCGTGGTCGCTGCCAACATCACCGGCACGGCACCCAGTGGACTGCAGTCCAATATCAGCAAGCTCAGCGGGCTCGGCGCTCTGCCGTCTTGTCAATGAGTCGCCCTCCCGAGAGTGGTCAAGCCAACAACGGTAACCCGAGGGAAATGCTTTAGCCCTGATCCGGCAGCCCTGCGCGGCCAGCGGGCGCTTGGAAGCGCTCCGCGCACACGCGATCTCCCGATGGTACAATCGCACATCGGGTGAATCGAGGAAGCCTTGCTCAGTAGCGATAATCCGCGAGTTTCCGGCTCACGACTCTCGCTGCGGAGCGATGGTCCGAGGCTTGTTGCCGTCGCACTGGCCTACTTTCTCGCGCATCAGATTTCCTTCCTTTTTCCGGATGCGACCAAGGTCCTCATGGCGATTTGGCCGGCGGCCGGCGTCGGTCTCGCAGCGCTCTTGCTGAGCCCGCGGCGGCTGTGGCTGCCCATCCTTGTCGCGTTGTTCGTGGCTGGATACTCGGCAGACTTGCTGGCCGGCCGGTCTCCGGTCAGTAGCGTCGGCTTCGTAATCGCGAATCTCCTTGAATCGCTTTCCTGTGCCTGGTGCATGACGAGATGGTGCGGCGAGCGCATTCGCTTTGTTCGCATCAAGGAGATCTCCGCGCTCGTTTTTGCTGCCATGGGACTGAATGCCCTTACCGCATGTCTCGGCGCTGGCGCGGCCACTCTCACCCATGCAGCGCCCTTCTTCACCTTCTGGCTCTCGTGGTGGATTTCCGACGGTCTCGGCATCCTTCTCGTGACGCCGGCGATCGTCACCCTCTTGCGGGCCGACGGACCGCGATGGGGAGTGCGCCGGGAGCGCGCGGCCGAGGGGCTTCTGTTCATGCTTCTGTGGGGCGTGGTCGCGTGGATGGTCTTCGAGCCTCGTTCCATCCGAATGCCGCCCCATCCCTATATGCTCCTGGCACTGATCACATGGCCCGCGTTTCGGCTCGGCGGACGCACGGTCTCACTCTCGCTTCTCGTTCTTGCGGTGATCGCCATTGTCAGCAAGACGGTTGTGAGCGGGCCAAGCATCTGGGGTGGCACAACACCGGAGGCTCGCCTGCTCGACATCCAGATGTTCCTCGGATGCGCGGGAGTAGTCTCTTACTATTTCTCGGCGAGTATCACGGAAGTCCGATCGGCGATGGACGCTCTTTCCCAGAGCGAGCAGCGCTTCCGGGTGATCACCGCTGGCTCTCCGGATCAGATTCTCGTCCAGGACCGCAATCTTCGCTTCACGTTCGTGCTGAACCCGCGGTTCGGATTGAGCGAGAAAGACTTCATTGGCAAGACGGAGCACGACGTTCTGGCCAAAGAGGACGCCGACAGACTTGTCGCCATCAAGACTCGGGTCATGGAGAGCGGACAGCCCGTTCACATGGCGTTCCCGCTTGTGGCCAACGGGAAAGCGGAATACCTCGATGGCTCGTACGCTCCTTCGCGTGCGGCGGACGGATCGGTGAATGGCGTTATTGGCTACTTTCGCAACGTCACCGAGAAGCGGCAGATGGAGGCGAAGTACCGCAGTCTCTTCAACAACGCCGAGGTGGGCATGTTCAGAACCCGCCTCGACGGATCCGAGCTTCTTGATTTCAATGACAAGTACTTGGAGATCTTCGGACGTACGCGCGAGGAGATGGTGGGCAGTCACGCGGTGGACCACTGGGCCGAACCGGCAGAGAGGGCTGCCATGGTGGAGAAGCTCAAGGCGGACGGACACGTACTGGGTTTTGAATGCAGAATGCTGACCAAGAGCGGCGAGGTGAAAACCTGCCTTACCTCGATTCGGCTTTACCAGGACCAAGGAATTCTCGAAGGATCCGTTGTCGACATCACGGAGCGGAAACGCGCCGAGGCCGAACGTCTGAATCTCGAACAGCAGCTCAGTCAGGCGCAGCGACTCGAATCGCTCGGCCTGCTCGCGGGCGGCATCGCCCACGACTTCAACAATCTCATGAGCGCCATCTATGCCCATATCGAGCTGGCGCTCGACAGCCCATTGGATAAGGACGCCGCGGACAATCTCTCCACGGCCATGGCCTCCATGGGGCGGGCGCGCGATCTCACGCGGCAGCTCCTGACCTTTGCCAAGGGCGGGGCGCCGGTTCGGAAGGTCGGCCGACTGTTTCCGTTCGTGGAAGAGAGCGCCAGGTTCGCTTTGAGCGGCGGACGCGCGACCTGCACGTTCGACGTGGCACCGGATCTGTGGGCCTGCAATTTCGACGAGAACCAGATGGGACAAGTGATCGGCAATCTGATGATCAATGCGCAGCAAGCGATGCCTGGCGTGGGCGCCATCCGAATCTCCGCACGCAACATCAGGCTAGCCCATCACGAGGCTGCGGCGCTCCCGGCGGGACATTACTTGATGGTCGCAGTCGAGGACAATGGCATGGGGATCTCCGCCGAGACGTTGCCGAGAATTTTCGATCCGTTTTTCACCACCAAAGAGCAGGGCAGGGGGCTCGGGCTTTCCACCTGCCATTCCATTATGCGGCGGCACGATGGGGCCATCACCGCCGACTCGACGCCGGGTCAAGGGAGCACCTTCCGGCTGTATCTGCCAGCGGTCTGCTCGCCAGGCGATCTTCTCGTGCTGGAAGCGCCGACCGAGCAGCATCGCGGCTCCGGTAGGGTCTTGGTGATGGACGACGAGCGCGCCATCCGAGACGTCCTGTCGGCCTCGCTCACATCTTTGGGTTACTCCGTCGAGACGGTGGGCGATGGTTGCGCGGCGGTGGAGATGTTCGCCCAGGAGAGCAGGGCTGGCCGGCCATTCTCCGCTGTACTTCTCGATCTGACGGTGCCCGGTGGCCTGGGCGGCAAAGAGGCTGCTCCGGCGCTGCGCGCGCTGGATCCCAGCGCTTCTCTTTTTGTCACCAGCGGCTATGCCGAGGATCCCGTGATGGCCAACCCCGTGGACTATGGTTTCACGGCCAGTCTTCGCAAGCCGTTCGCCAAGTCCGAGCTCGCGCAATTGCTTGGGAGACACCTCAAGCGGGGCGAGCCGTCGTCCGAAAGCGCCAAGTCGATGCGGATACTCCGCGACGTCGGTAACGGTTGTCGCTAAGGCGAGCTAACCGCGACACATTTGCCGTTCACGCATGCCGGGGTCATCGCATCGCAGGTAATAGGCGCTTGTACAGGGCAGGTCGCGCAGTCAGTAGCCGCGACGCTGCGCAGGTTTGACGGGAAGCTCGATGCCATGATCGTTGGCAACGCCACATTGCAAACCTGTGCACAGGCATTGCTTTCAAGAACCAGGGTGCAATCCGAACTGTTCTTGCATCCGCTCGACGTGTATTTATCAAACATCTGCTGGCGGACAGTCGCGTAGTCCTGCTTGCCCTGGAGGCAAGGATCCGGCGGGTTGGTCACGCAGCTTGGACAACAATCGCCGGCAAGCAACTCTTGGTGCGTTCCGGTGGGGCAGGTGAGGGCGGGACAAGGACCGCAGCCCGTATCCGTGCACGTGGGGCAACAGGCGCCCGGTTCTTGGACTAGCTTCTTACAGGACGACGGAATCGGGCTACAGACAACGCCCGAGCATGACTGTGTGCCGCCGGCTCCGCCGGCTCCGCCGGTTCCGACCCTTCCGCCAGCGCCGCCCCGAATAGCTCCGGCAGCTCCACCGAAAGCGAGCGTTGCGCCAGCCGCGCCGCCCTTGGCGGCACCAGCGGCTCCGCCGGCCGGATATCCGCCAGAGCTACTCGCCCCCGCCCCAATCGCACCGCCGGTTGCCGTCCCAGCAATACCCCCGGTGTATGCGCCGGAAGCGCCGCCGGTAGGGATCGGTATGGTGCCGCCGGTAGGGATCGCTGGAGTTCCACCCGTAGCGATTGTCGTAGTGCCCCCGGCAGCGATTGCCGTAGCGCCGCCGTTGGAGCTCATCGTAAGTGGTTCCCGGTCGCACGCCGCAAGCAACGCGATGGCGACAGAAAGAACGAGCCAACTTGTGCCGGAACTTACGCAACTTGACATAAGGCAATTATGTCTCCCACATGGTGCCTCTAGCTAGGAGTCTTCTGCCTCCTTGACGCCACTCCCGTCGCCCGAAAGATGCCGCCCTTGGGAGGTGCGGGCGGAGGTAGGTGAACGGCAAGAAAGGGCGTCCCAATGCAGACAGCAGCTGTCACGGTGGGACCGTCAGCTTTTTATGGAGAGTTAAGGAACTATAATTCCTGTTTAGTTCCACGGGCTTCGATAATTTTTGACCGCGGGCTCACGGGAACCGCTTGACTACTCGGTCTCGCTGTGAATATTATCACAATATCGTGAGCGTCCCGGTAGCAACATCAGAAGCCGCCGACCTTCCGGTCGGACCTGCGGGCAAGAAATCCGATCGCCACGTATCGGTCTCGACGGTCGAGCGGCTTTCGCTCTACCGCAAGCTGCTCGAAGAGTTGCACTACGAAGGCGTCGAGTACATCTACTCGCAGCAGATGGCCGAGATGGTCGGGGTCACGCCGGCACAGCTGCGGCGCGATCTGGCCAGCTTTGGCTCCTTCGGCAACATCAGCCGCGGCTACAACGTTTACCAGCTGACCCGCACCATCAGCCGAATCCTTGGCACCGATACGCAGCAGACGGTAGCGCTGTTCGGCGCCGGCGACCTGGGCCGCTCGCTGCTTGCGTACCGAGGGTTCGAGGAGCGCGGCTTTCACATCGGACTCATCTTCGATCTGGATTCGGAGAAGGTGGGCAAGGTCTTCGCCGGCCGTCGCTGTTATCGCGTTGACGACATGGAGAAGGTCCTGCCTGAGTTCGACGTTCGCGTCGCCGTGCTGGCGTGCCGGCCGCCCGGTCTGCAGCAGTTGGTGGACCGACTGGCCAAGGTCGGCATCACGTCCATTCTGAATTTCGTCCCCAAGCGCATCACCCCCGCAGCAGGAGGCTACGTCGAGAGCATCGATATCGCCGCGAAGCTCGAAAAGCTCTCGTTTCTCAGCCAGAAGAAGTAGCCCCGGAAACGCATGTAGCAGTCCCTTGAAATACCGAATCTTCCCGAAACTGTGAAAGATTTCACTGTGAACCAGATAACCGAAATACAGCTGTTCCCTATTGCACCGCAAGGAGGAAAGCGATGAAGAAGCGCGTATTGCTCGTGGACGACGACAAGGATCTCGTGGGCTCGCTCAAGGTCGTGCTGGAAGCCAATGGCTTCGCTGTGGCCACGGCGCACAACGGCCCCTCGGCTTTCGCCCAGATCGCCGCCGAAAAGCCGGACCTCATCGTCCTCGACGTCATGATGGACAGTGACGCCGAAGGCTTCACCGTCGCGTACAAGCTCGAAGGCGATCCCGCCACTCGCCGCATTCCCGTCGTGCTTCTCACCGGTTTCATGGACCACATGCCGGAAAAGCGCGACTCGTTCGATTTCATTGCCGGCCGCGATTGGCCCGCCGCCAAGTTGATGAAGAAGCCCGTTGTCGCCGCGGACCTGGTGGCGACGGTTCGTCAGCTCTTGGCCGAGGCCGATGCTCTGGCCACTGCCGTTGCTTAGTTATGTCGTAGGCCCCCCACCATCCCATCCCCATCAGTGAAGCACCCCGAGGTAAGCCGTATGTGTCACGTGGACCAGATCATAGCGGGTCATGAGGAGCTCCATAAAGAGCACCTCATCCCGCTCCTGCAGGAAATCCAAGCCAAAGAAGGGTACGTCTCTCAGGACGCCATGACCAAGGTGGCGAATGCCGTCGGCATTCCGCAGAGCCGGGTTTACGGCGTGGCGACCTTCTACAACCAGTTCCGCTTTGCCCCGAAGGGAACGCACGTCATCGAAGTGTGTCGCGGAACGGCCTGCCACGTGAAGCAGAGTCTGAAGCTCGCGCAGCATTTGCAGCGCAAGCTCAACCTGAAACCAAGCGGCAACTCGCCCGACAACAAGTTCACGGTGATCACTGTGGCTTGCCTCGGGGCGTGCTCCATCGCGCCGGTCATCAAGATGGACGGCGAATTCTACGGCCACCTCGACGTGGACAAGCTCGACCGCTTGCTCGACGACGCCGCGAAGGGAGAGGCCGATGCGGGCAAGTAGTCTGATTTCACCGTGTTGCGATCGCTGCACGCACAAACCGGGCAGCCCGTGTCGCGACCTCATCAAGTGCATCACCGAGGGACCGGTTTGCCATCAGGACGAGGCGTGCGCGAAGAAGCGCTGCGAGAACTTGGCCCATGCCAAGCGCGGCGGGCAGGGCACATTGATCTTCGTCGGCGCCGGTACCTGCGGCAGGGCCAACGGCTCGACCAAGGTCATCGCTCGCATCGGCGCCTTTCTGAAGGAACACGCCATTGCTGCGACCGTCGTCGAAGTCGGCTGCGTCGGCTACTGCCAGCGTGAGCTGTTCGTGGACGTGCAGAAGCCCGACGGCCCGCGCCTGGCCTACGCCGATATCAATCCCGGCAACATCGACCAGTTCCTCGAAGCCGTCTTCGTGCGCGGAGAAATGCGCAACAGCTTCCTTTACGGTCGCCACGGCGAGGCCGGAGCCGAGTGGGCCGACGTTCCCGAGATGGCCACGACCGACTTCTTCAAGCGTCAGGTGAAGGTCGTTCTTCGCAACGCTGGCGTGATCGATCCCGGCGTCCTCGACGGCGCACTCGCCGCTGGCGCCTTCCGCGCCGCTGCCAAAGCGCTGTGCACGATGACCCCGGAAGAAGTGTGCAACGAAGTGCTCGCCGCGGGACTGCGCGGCCGCGGCGGCGCCGGCTTCCCCACCGGCCAAAAGTGGAACATCGCCCGCCAGACGCCACGCGCGCAGAAGTACCTCATCTGCAACGCCGACGAAGGCGATCCCGGCGCGTTCATGGATCGCGCGGTTCTCGAAAGCGATCCGTTCTTCGTGCTCGAAGGCATGCTCATCGCCGCCTACGGCATCGGCGCCACCCGCGGCTACATCTACTGCCGCGCGGAGTATCCGCTCGCCATCGAGCGCCTGACCGCCGCCATCGAGCAGTGTCGCAAGGTCGGTCTGCTCGGCAACAACATCCTCGGCAGCCTCTTCTCGTTCGACATCACGATCAAACAAGGCGCAGGCGCCTTCGTGTGCGGCGAAGAAACCGCCATCTTGGCCAGCATCGAAGGTGGTCGCGGCATGCCGCGGCCGCGCCCGCCGTATCCCGCGATCAGCGGCCTTCACGGCAAGCCCACCGTGCTGAACAACGTCGAGACGCTGGCCAACGTGCCGGTCATCATCGACCGCGGCGCCGAGTACTTCCAGAACCTCGGCCTCGGCAAGGCCGCCGGCACGAAGGTGTTCGCGCTGTCGGGCACCATTCGCAACACCGGCCTCGTCGAGGTTCCCGTCGGCATCAAGCTGCGCACCATCGTCGAGGACATCGGCGGCGGCGCGTTGCCCGGCCACCGGATCAAGGCGGTGCAGATGGGCGGACCGTCGGGCGGCTGCGTGCCGAGCGAGTACTTCGACACGCCGACGGACTACGGCACGCTCATCGAGCTGGGCGCCATGATGGGCTCGGGCGGAATGGTCGTGATGGACGAGCGCACGTGCATGGTCGACGTGGCTCGCTTCTTCATGGAGTTCATCCGCAACGAATCGTGTGGCAAGTGCACACCGTGCCGGGAAGGCACCACGCGCATGCTGGAGATTCTGACCTCCATCACGGAGCGGCCCGTGGGTGACGAGACTCGGCGGCTCGAACGCATCCGTGGCGTGCTTCACATTCAAGAGCTGGCCAACACGGTGAAAGAGGCCTCGCTGTGCGGGCTTGGGCAGACGGCGGCCAATCCGGTGCTGTCGACCTTGCGCTACTTCCGCGAGGAGTACGAAGCACACGTCATCGACCAGCGCTGCCCGGCGAATCAGTGCCAGGGCCTCGCGGTCTACGAAGTCGACAACGCCACCTGCGTGGGCTGCTTGCTTTGCAAGAAGGCCTGCGCCAGCAACGCCATCGTCGGCGAACGCAAGCAAGCGCACTACATCTTGGTCGACCGTTGCGTCGGCTGCGGTTCGTGCGTCACGGCTTGCCCCAAGCACTCGATCCATCTCGTTACCGAAGAAAGGGCCAGCGTATGAGTCTCGTTGTCGACGGAAAAGAAGTTCAGTTCACGCCAGGCGAGACGGTTCTCTCGGCGTCCTTGCGGGCCGGCATCAAGATTCCGCACTTGTGCTCGCTCGAGTGGGCGTGCAAGTCGGAAGCTGCATGCCGCATGTGCTTGGTCGAGATCGAGGGTGTTCCGCGCTTGCAGACGAGCTGCACGCTGGAGGCCAAAGACGGCCAGAAGGTGCGTACGCGTTCGCCGCGCGTGCAGGCGGTTCGGCGCAATATCACCGAGCTGCTGATCGCGAATCACCCCAACGACTGTTTGGTGTGCGAGCGCAACCAGAACTGCGAGCTGGCCGAAGTGGCGAGTGAGCTGGGCGTGCGCGAGCATCGCTACCGCGGTCTCAAGAAGGATCACCCGATCGATCTGTCATCGCCGTCTCTCGTGCGCGATCCGAACAAGTGCATCTTGTGCGGTCGCTGCGTGGCGGTCTGTCACCAGGTGCAGGGCGTGGGTGCCATCGACTTCATCGAGCGCGGCATCAAGACGCACGTCGGGCCGGGCTTTCACGACGGCATCAACGTGTCGAGCTGCATCTTCTGCGGTCAGTGCACGCGCGTCTGCCCGACGGCGGCGCTGATGGAGAAGAGTCACGTCTCGGGCGTGGTCGCCGCGCTTGCCGATCCGAACGCCTTCGTGGTGGCACAAATCGCGCCGGCGATTCCCGCCACCCTGATGGAAACCGCCCAGTCGAGCTCGGTGCGCACCATGCTGCTCCGTCTGGCGGCAGCGCTCAAGCGCGCGGGCTTCGATGCCGTGTTCGACACCGGCTTCGCCGCCGACCTGACGATCATGGAGGAAGTGTCCGAGCTGATCAAACGCGTGACGACGGGCGGAACGCTGCCCATGTTCACCAGCTGCTCTCCCGGTTGGATCCAGTACGTCGAGAAGCACCGGCCGGATCTCATACCGCACCTGTCCACGTGCAAGTCGCCGCAGCAGATGGCGGCGGCGCTCATCAAAGACGTCTATCCCAAGCATCGCGATCTCGGTGGCAAGCGTCTGGTCGTGGTGTCGCTCATGCCGTGCACGGCGAAGAAGGCCGAGGCTGCCGAGTTGGGCGACGTCGACTTCGTGCTCACCACGCGCGAGATCGAAGAGCTGCTCAAGCGCTTCGGCCTCGACCTCAACAACGTCACCGAGCTGGGCACACTGGATCCGCCGTTCTCGTCGGCCAGCGGTGCCGGTCGGCTGTTCGGCGGCACGGGCGGCGTCATGGAAGCGGCCATCCGCACCGCGCACAAGATGCTCACCGGCTCCGAGCTGCCCGGCAGCTACAAGGTCGAAGAAGCGCGCGGCCTCGAGGGCCTCAAGAGCTTCTCGCTCAACGTCGGCGGCACCACGCTCAACTTCGGCATTGTCAACGGCCTCGGCCGACTCCAGCCGATGCTGGATCCCATCTGCAAGGGTGACTCGAACCTCCACTTCATCGAGGTCATGACTTGCCCGGGCGGTTGCATCGGTGGTGGCGGTCAACCGTACGACACCGACCCCGACAGCATCAGGATTCGCCTCGAACGCCTGTACGACGTGGATCGTCGCTCGACTGTCAAGGTGTCGCACGAAAACGACGAGGTCCGGGAGATCTACGCCGAAATGCTCGGCAAGCCCTTGGGCGAAATCAGTCACCACTTGCTTCACCGCACCTACGCGGATCGCCGCACGGAGGGCGCTTAGTCGAACGACAACATGGGTGTGATTCAGACCATCCTGCAGAATTGCCGACGCTGTTATTCGTGCGTGCGCGAATGTCCGGCCAAGGCAATCAAGATCGTCGAGGGCCAGGCCTCGGTGGTCAAAGAGCGCTGCATCGCTTGCGGCAACTGCACGGTGGTCTGTTCGCAAAACGCCAAGGCCTACCAAAGCGGCATCGAGAAGGCGACCGCGGCGTTGTCGAGCACTGCGCCGGTCGTGGCCATGGTCGCTCCGTCCTTTCCGGCGGACGACCTCGGCCAGGATCCGGCGCGCATGGTCGGTGCTCTGCGGGCGCTCGGCTTTGCCAAGGTCGTTGAAGTTGCGTACGGCGCTGATCTCACCAATCGCGCCTATCGCGCCTTCATCAAAGACCACCCCTCGGGCACGCGCCTGGCGACGGCGTGTCCGGCGGTGGTCGAGTATGTGCGCAAGTACTCGCCCGATCTCGTGAGCTGCCTGGTTCCCATCGTCTCACCAATGATCGCCACGGCGATGGCGGTGAAAGAGCTCTACGGAAAGAACCATATCTGTGTGTTCATCGGGCCGTGCGTCTCGAAGAAGCTGGAGATCCTCGACCCAAAAGTTCCTGCCGTCGTGGAATCGGTGCTGACCTTCGACGAGCTTCGTCGTCTGTTCATCGAGCGGGGAGTGCGCGTGCCTCAGGCCAAGCCGTCGGGGTTCGATCCGCCACGGGCTGGTTCGGGCCGGCTCTATCCGCTGGTCGGCGGGTTGCTGAAGGGCGCTGGGCTCGAACGCAGCTCGCTCAACGCTGAGGTGATGGTCCTGTCAGGCGCGGCGGAAATCCTGGACGTGTTACCCGACTTGCGGCCCGACGATCCGCAGCCCCTTTTCATCGAGCCGCTCATGTGCCACGGCTGTTTCAATGGACCGGCCACCCGAGGGGACAAACGCCGACCGCAGCGCAAGCGGCGCGTGGCCGACTACGTGAAGGCGCGCATGGAAGAGGCGCCGGAGGAGCCGACCGATCTGCCGCCGCTCGATCTCGAGCGCACGTTTACCGTCGACGACCAGCGCCTGAAGGAGCCCACGGAGCAGGAGATCAGGGTCATCCTGGCGCGCACCAACAAGTTCACGGCCGAGGACGAGCTGAATTGCGGTGCTTGCGGGTATGAGACGTGTCGGGCCAAGGCGGTGGCCGTGTACCGCGGGCTCGCCGAAGAAGCGATGTGTTTGCCGTTCATGATCGAGCAGGCCGAGCGCGTCTGTCACGAGCTGAACGTGCCGTGGCCGAATCTCAAGGACATTCACCGCCATCTCATCAACACCGAGAAGCTGGCGTCGATGGGACAGATGGCAGCGGGCGTGGCGCACGAGCTGAACAACCCGCTCGGAACCATCTTGCTCTACACCAGCTTGCTCGCTCGCAAGCTCAAGGATCGGCCGGATCTCGAACACGACTTGAAGCTGCTGGTGGACGAGTCGAACCGCTGCAAGAAAATCATCGGTAATCTCCTGGATTTTGCCCGTCAAAACCGCGTCCAGTTGGAGCTGACCAACATTTCGGAGTTGTTCCAGCGCGTGGTCGAGGAATCTCTCTTCACGTTGCGCGAAACCGGCCCAGGCTTGCGCATCACCTGCGAGGCTCCGCCTGATCTGACGGCCGATCTCGACCGCGATCAGATCGCGCAGGTCCTCATCAATTTGGTGAAGAACGCCATCGAAGCCATGGAGGGCAAGCCGGGAACGGTGCGCTTGTTTGCGACCAGCGATGCGAATGAAACGCATGTCCGCATGACCGTCACCGACGAGGGCCACGGAATTCCGGCCGAGGCGCGCGACAAGGTCTTTCAGCCGTTCTTCACCACGAAGAGCTTGGGTCGTGGCACTGGCCTCGGCCTGCCCATCGCCTACGGCATCGTGAAAATGCACGGCGGCCGGATCTGGTTCGACTCCGAGCAAGGCCGCGGCACCACGTTCTTCCTTGAGTTTCCGAAAACCCAATCGCTACGAAGGAGTAACCTGTATGGCGAAAAGCCCCAAGATTCTGTTTGTCGATGACGATCGTGATTTTCTAGCCGCTCAGACCGCATTTTTCGGCGGGCGCGGCTACGAGGTCGTCACCGTTGACCGCGTGGAAGGCGCCCTGGAAAAGATCAGTCAAGAGCAGCCCGATGTCATCGTGCTCGACCTCATGATGGAGCATTACGACTCGGGTTTCGTGCTCGGCCGAAAGATTCGCCAAGATCCCGCGATGGGCAACGTACCCATCATCATGCTCTCGGGCGTGGCCTCGGCGACCGGCCACAAGTTCGCAGGCGACACGGCAGCGCTCAAGGACTGGATCAAGCTGGACGCATTTCTCGATAAGCCGGTGACTGGGCGACAACTGATCAAGGCGGTCGAAGAGAAGCTCGCGGCGGCCAAGGCCGCGTAGAGGCGTCGTGCTAAGCGTCCTGGTCATCGACGATGAGTACGGCGTTCGCTCGGGGATTCGCCAAATCCTCGAGCTGGAAGGCTATGCCGTCGAAGTCGCCGAGACCGGGCGCGAAGCATTGGAACTGCTGGAAAGGCGGCCGTTCGACATTGCGCTTATCGATTATCAGCTCCCGGATCTCGACGGGCTGACACTGCTTGCGTCCATGCGCAGCCGCAAGCTGCCCACGATGACGTGCATGATTACGGCGTACGCCAACATCGACACCGCTATCGCGGCGACCCGGCAAGGCATCGACTTCTTCCTACCGAAGCCGTTCTCTCCGGACGATCTCCTAGGCGTTATCCAGACGCTCGGGCGGCACAAGCAGCTCAAGGAAGAAGCCGAAAAGCTGCGCAAGGAAAACGAGGCCAGTTTGCTGGCGCTCGCCACCGAGAAGAGCCAGACGGCGTCGCTGGTGGCATCGCTGCGGGACGCTGTCCTGGTCATCAATCGCGAGCGCGACATCGTGCTGGCCAATCAAGCCATGTCGGCGCTGCTGGGTCGAAAGCCGAAGGAGCTCCTTCACGCGCCGGTGGATGTCTTGCTCGAGCCTGAGGCGTTCAAGCCACTGGCTGCGCTGTTGTCCGGTCCGGACGACGATGCTCGCCGTGTGGCCGAGCTGACCCTTGGCGACCGCGTCTATTTCGCCAGTGTCGTCGGGTTCCACCGCGAAGCGGGCGAAGCGCTCGGACGGATTCTAACCTTGGCCGATGTCACCGACGTGCGGCGCATGGCCATGGAAAAGCCGCGCTTCATTCGCACCATGGTGCACGAGTTCCGCTCGCCGCTGGGCGCGATTCGCAGCCTCATCGAAGTAGCGACGGAGAAGAGCCTGGGAGCGGAGCTGGCGCCGTATCTGCCCTATTTGCAGCGATCCGAGAAGCGCATCGATCGCATGGTCGAGCTCATCGGCGAGCTGCTCTCGCTCTCGCGCATCGATCTCGAACGCACGCCAAGTGCCGCCCCGCCGTGCGATGTGGCGTCGGCGGTTACATCCACCATGGAGCTGTTTCACGAAAAATTCGCCGAACGCTCGATGGCCGCAGCCGTGGACATCGAGCCCGGCTTGCCGCGCGTTCGCATCGGTGAGGAGGACTTGAAGGCCATCCTCGTCAACCTCGTGGGTAATGCCATCAAATACGGTCGGGAAGCCGGTCATGTGCGGGTACGTGCTGCACGCCGCGGCGCTGAGGTTTGTCTGGAGGTGACCGACGACGGCATCGGCATCAAGAGCGAGAGTCTTCCTCGACTGTTCGATGAATTCTTCCGGGAAAAGCGCCCGGAAAGTCGTGACATCGACGGCAACGGGCTGGGCTTGGCCATCGTGAAACGCTTGGCCGAACGCAGCGGCGGAAGCATCGAGGTGCAAAGCACCGTTGGCGTCGGATCCGTCTTCACTGTGAAGTTTTGCGCAATTGAGAATTCATCCTCCTAAATCTGTCCGTCGTTCTTGGCGATACATCACCTGCGTACCTGCGACGGTCTTACCGTTGCGATAGACGCTGCTCGCTCCCACTCGTTCCGTGAAACCATGACTGAAACCACTTCCACGACCCCCAGCCCCGATCTGACCCAACTCCGAGAAATGCTCGCGTCGTGGCCTGACCTGAAGCCGCGCAACCTCATCGCAGTCTTGCAGCGCGCGCAGGAAGCCTATGGCTACTTGCCGATGGAGGCCCTCGACACGATCGCCGACACGATGAAGATCGCCGAGGCGCGCGTTTACGGCGTGGCTACTTTCTACTCGCAGTTCCGCCTGAAGCCGCAGGGCGAGCACGTCATTCAGGTGTGCAACGGCACCGCGTGCAACGTGAAGGGATCGGAAGATCTGCTGGGCGAGCTGGTGGCGGTGCTCGGCATCCACGCCGGGGACACCACGCCCGACGGCAAGGTCACCCTGGAGAAGGTCAACTGCGTGGGCGCCTGCGGCGTGGCCCCGGCCATCGTGGTCGATGGCGAAGTTCACGGACGGGTGACGCCCAAGATGGTGAGCAAGTTGGCTCGCAAGCTGCTTACGTCGCCCAAGCCGGCGGTGGCGGCGCGCAAGACGGGCGCTGTCGACAAGACCCGCGGTCGCACGTTCCTCGAACGGTGTTGCGACAAATGCCAGAACCGACCGGGGACGCCCTGCCCGAATTTCCTACTGTGCCGCATGGAGGGCATCTCTTGCCACGACGACGAGGACTGCCAGAAGTTTCGCGAAGAGCTGCGCCGCATCGCCGAGCACAAGACGCCGCAGTTCATCGCGACGGCGTTTCTGTGCAAGGGCCTGACCTGCGATGCTAGCGACGAGCCGGGCATCTACAAAACCTTTCTGAGCGAGCTCAAGAAGCGCGGTCTGTCGGGCAAGGTCGAGTTCGTCGAGACCGGCTGCCAGGGCCTCTGCGAAGTCGGCCCCATCGTGCAACTCCTGCCGACCGAAGCCTTTTATTGTCGTGTGAAGCCGACCGACGTCGGCGAAATCATCGACAAGCACATCGTCGGCGGCCAAATCGTCGAGCGGCTCCTGTATGCGCCTGGTCATATCACCGAAGCGTCGATTCCGTTCTACGCCAAGCAAGAACGGCGCGTACTGTCCAACACGGGCAAGATCGATCCGGAAAACATCGACGAGTACATCGCGCGCGATGGCTACAAGGCACTCTACCGCGTTCTCAAGGAGATGACTCCCGAGGACGTGATCCGAGAAGTCACCGAATCCGGCTTGCGCGGACGTGGCGGCGGCGGCTTCCCGACCGGCAAGAAGTGGGAAATCGCTCGCGCCCAAGCAGACACCACCCGCTACATCATCTGCAACGCCGACGAGGGCGATCCAGGTGCGTTCATGGACCGCAGCGTGCTCGAAGGCGATCCGCACCGGGTGCTGGAAGGCATTCTGATTGCCGCCTACGCGATCGGCGCGGAGCACGCCTTCATCTACTGCCGTGCGGAATATCCGCTGGCCATTCGCCGCTTGGAAATCGCCATGGCGCAGGCGCGCCTGTACGGCCTTCTGGGGCCGAACATTCTCGGCACGGGCAAAACCCTCAACGTCGAGATCGTGCAGGGCGCGGGCGCCTTCGTGTGCGGCGAAGAAACCGCGATGATCTCCAGCATCGAGGGCAAGCGCGGCATGGCTCGCAACAAGCCGCCGTACCCCGCCGCGCACGGTTTCCATGGTCACCCGACGTGCGTGAACAACGTCGAGACCTTCGCCAACGTGCCGCTCATCATCGGCAAGGGCGTGGCGTGGTTCCGCAGCGTCGGCACCGAAAAGAACAGCGGTACCAAGATCTTCTCCCTGTCGGGCAAGATTCGGAACACGGGCCTTGTCGAAGTGCCGATGGGCATCAGCATGCACGATATCCTGTACGAGATCGGCGGCGGCGCCATCGAAGGCAGCACCATCAAGGGCGCGCAGACCGGCGGCCCGTCGGGCGCGTGCATTCCCGCCGATCGCATGAATGCCGCCGTGGACTACGAGAGCCTGAAGCAGCTTGGCGGCATGATGGGCTCGGGCGGCCTGGTGGTCACCGACTCGGGTACGTGCATGGTGAACTTCGCCAAGTTCTTCTTGAGCTTCACCCAGCACGAATCCTGCGGCAAGTGCATCCCGTGCCGCGAAGGCACCAAGCGCATGCTGGAGATCCTGGAACGGATCACCGACGGCAAGGGCAAAATGGAGGACATCACCGAGCTGCGCCACTTGGCCATGGTCATCGCGCGTACCTCGGCCTGCGGTCTGGGCGCGTCGGCGCCAAGCCCGGTCGTGTCGACCTTGCGCTACTTCGAGCACGAGTACGTCTCGCACATCAAGGACACGCGCTGCTTGGCCGGCGTCTGTCGCTCGCTGCTCACCTACCACATTCTCGCCAATTGTCGTGGTTGCGGCCTGTGTGCGCGCGGCTGTCCCGTCCAATGCATCAGCGGGGAAAAGGGCGGCATTTACGTCATCGATCACGCTCGTTGTATCAAGTGCGGCGAGTGCAACCGGGTTTGTCCCTTCGGCGCCGTGGCGCGTACCTAAAGGAGCGGAGATTAACGATGTCCGACGCCAAATCAACTGTCAGCCTAACCATCAACGGCATGCCGGTCACTGTGCCGACCGGCTCGACACTGCTCGAAGCCGCGCAGGCGCTCAGTATTCGTATCCCCACGCTTTGCTACGACAAGCAGCTCACGGTTTCGGGCGCGTGCCGGATGTGCGTGGTGGAAGTCGCCAATCCCCGCGGCTCGACTCGGCTCGAGCCTTCGTGCTCGTTCCCCGCGCAGGAGGGCATGGTCGTGCGCACCAACACGCGCGAGTTGCGTGATGCCCGGCGCACCATCATCGAGCTGATTTTGGCCAATCATCCGCGCGCCTGTCAAACGTGTGTTCGCAACGAGCGCTGCAATTTGCAGTCGGCCTGTCGCGAATACTCCATCGACAAGATTCGCTACGAAGGCGAAAAGCGCCATCACTCCATCGACGCCTCGTCGGTGGCAATCACGCGCCACCCGGACTTCTGCATCCTGTGCGGCAAGTGCGTGAAGGTTTGCAAGGAAGTGCAGGGCGTGTACGCGCTCGACTTCGTCAACCGCGGCTTCTCGACCACGGTGGTGCCACCCTTCGACCGCGACTTGGCCGATACCGTGTGCGTGCTCTGCGGCCAGTGCCTGCTCAAGTGCCCGGTTGCCGCGATTCGCGACAAGAGTTACATCGAGACGGTCACCGATGCGCTGGAAGATCCCGAGAAGATCGTGACTGTGCAAATTGCGCCCTCGGTGCGCGCCACGGTCGGCGAGCTCTACGGCTTGCCGCCCGGCGTGTCGCTGACCCGCAAGCTGCCGACCGCGCTTCGCCGTCTCGGTTTCAATTACGTGTTCGATACCGACTTCGGTGCCGACATGGCGGTCATGGAAGAAGGCTACGAGCTCATCGACCGCATCAAGAAAGGCGGGCCGTTCCCGCTCATCACCAGCTGCAGCCCCGGCTGGGTGAAGTACATGGAGCACTTCTATCCCGAGTTCATCCCGTATATGTCGTCGGTGAAGTCGCCGCAGCAGATCGTCGGCGTGCTGACCAAGACCTTCTTCGCCGAGCGGAGCGGCCTCGACCGCAAGAAGATCTTCAACGTCTCGATCATGCCGTGCTCGGCGAAGAAGTTCGAGATTCAGCGGCCTGAGCATCGCATGGACGACGGCACGCCCGAGATGGACGCCGTGCTGACCACGCGTGAGTTCGGTGACCTTCTCAAGCTCTTCGAGATCGACGTTCCCTCACTGCCGGAGTCTCCGTTCGATCCGATCCTTGGCGACGCCACGGGCGCCGGTCTGATATTCGGCGTGACTGGCGGCATGATGGAGGCGGCGCTGCGAACCGTGGCCGCGGTTCTGGATCCGCACACCGAGCCCCGGATGGAGTACTCCGCCTTGCGTGGCACCAGCGGCATCAAGCGCGGCTCCGTGCTTATCGGCGACCAGGAAATCAAGCTGTGCGCGGTCAACGGCCTGGCCAATGCCCGCAAGGTCCTCGACGAAATCAAAGCGGGGCGCGAAGAGGTTCACTTCCTCGAAGTCATGGCCTGTCCCGGCGGCTGCATCGGGGGCGGGGGGCAACCGTTGCCCACGGACGATGAAACTCGGCGCCGCCGCATCGAGGCCATGTACGCCGAAGATCGCGGCATGCCCATCCGCCAGTCACACAAGAACCCGGCGATTCAGACGATCTATTCCGAGTTCTTGGACAAGCCCTGCAGCGAAAAGGCGCACCACCTCTTGCACACGACCTACGCGGCGCGCGCGCCGCGCGGGTGCTAGCCCAGCCGCGCGTAGTCTGCGACACGAACCCGGCGCTCGACCCGGGCAGGCCAACGAACGGGATGCCCGGCCGCATCCCGTCCACCCAACCATGCGAGGACCCTCTGCCGCCTTTCTCAGACGAGATATCGCGGCTCAAGGGGTACGCACACGAAACGTCAAAAAGCCGTAATGTTTGGCGTGTACTTGTTTACGGTCGGGTTGTTTAGCCACGTCCAGATGTCATCCGGTGTCCAGGTGCAGGGACACCCGGGCGAGCAGTTACCGTGGGGGTATTGGGTGGTGACGTTCGCGCATTCATCATAAAGGCTCGAGGTCCCATCCGCGGTGGCATTGCCGTGTCCCGCCTGGTCAGCGCACCAGCGAACCGAGCCCTTCGAACAGGTGTAGTTCGAGCAGACGTGGCCTCCCGGGTTTATGTATTTGCCGGGCATAGGCGGTTGGGTAGGCTCCTGCGAGACAGTTCCGGTCGCCGATGCGGCCACATTTCCTGTTTCTGATGTCCATCCCGTGCATCCATCGCGGTCGGTGAACCAATTGCGGACCGTCTTCGAATCGTCAAATCCACATGTGCCGTCTGTTAGGCCGGCCTTTTGCCAGATGTCGATAGGATCGTGGTTTGGGCAACTTCCCTCGACGAGAAAGCTGCATGCTTCGAACATCACGGCCGCTCGGAATTTATAGCCGACCGAATTCGTGGTGGTATTCGCGCGGCTACACGCCAGGGCATGGCTCATCCCACCACCGTAGCTGAAGCCGCTGGTGATGATGTTGGACATGTCGACGCAGTAATTGGTGGAAATGGTCTTGACCATGTCGTCGGTGAACGTCAGATCCCCCGTGCCCCATCCGCCACCGCTCCATTCCGGAGCGACGAAGATCGCACCGTTCTTCGACACTCTCTGCAGTCCCCAATACGCCGTGAGGTACCCATTCGCTCCGCCGGTGTCCATGCCGTCTGCGGTCTCGCCGTTCCCATGGAAGGCGAAGATCAACCAGTAGGGCTTGGTGTTGTCGTAGTTGTCAGGAAGCCTCAGGGCGAAGTTCCGGCCGCCCATGGTTACCCAGCCGCCCTTACCGGTGCCGAGGTTCGGCCCGCCCGGGGTGGCACTGGCATTCTCGTTCGGAACCGTCCCGAAGGTCAGCGTCGACGTTTTGCCGCAACCCGCGCTCGGCGCCGCAGCCGCGCTGGAGCCGCCCCCTGCGCCGGTCGACCCTCCGGTGCTCGTTCCGCTGGAGCCGCCGGTGGTGGAACCGGCTGTCCCGCCGGTGCCGGTCGTTGGGCTGGTGCTCGCGCCGCCGGAGCCGCCACCCGAGCCGCTGGATTTGCCGCCGCTGCCCGAGCCGCCGGTTCCGGATGCGCCACCGCTGGCCGAGCCGCCGGAGCTGGATGTGCCGCCGCTAGCCGAGCCGCCGGAGCTTGATGTACCACCGCTAGCCGAGCCGCCGGAGCTGGATGTGCCGCCGCTGCCCGAGCCGCCAGCGCTAGACTTGCCACCGCTGGCCGAGCCGCCGCTGCTGGACACGGTGCCGCCGGTGCCTGAGCCTGCGCCGCTGCTGCTGCTACATGCAACCGCCATGAGGGCGAGATAGACGGGAGATTGCGCCAGCGCTCGAAGGCGCCACGCGCGGGTAGGGACTCGATTGTTGCTCATCATGTCTGCGATCCTCCAGAGCGCTCAGGTAAGGTGCATGTCTTAACGTGTCATTGGGGACGAAGCTCAATATTCATTGTTGGAGCACCAGAAACATTGTCGAGTTCCTGGCGAACTTTCTATGAAGACTACGCTCGAGGCCGGTACGGGTCATAAAAGAAAGCCCCGACAAACGGACTGGGCCGCTCGTCGGGGCTTTTTTGTCGCGGAGACTAGGGCTGCGTACAGCTGCTAGTGTCGACCGTCACGGTGTTTCCGCTTGCCTGCGTTACGCCGAGGTCGGTGGCTCCGGTGCAGCTCGTAGACGTGCGGATGTCGCCGGCATTGCTCGTCGAGCAATCGCGACCTGCGAATAGGTTACCGGCGGCCACGAGTGCCTGCGTGCCGGCATTGGCTGCCAGGTCGACGCAGAGGCCTGCGCCCGAGTTGGGATTGCTGCCGAGCGATGTCTGGAGCACGTTGCGACCGGCGTTTGCCGCGCCAGTCTGGCCGAGATCGATGCCGTTCAAGGCGTTGGCTGCCGCCGAAGCGCCAGCCGAAGCGATGCGGATACCATTGCCGCTGTTCGCTTGGAAGATGCTGTTGCGAACTTTGATCTTGGTGCCGGCATTGATGCTCAGCCCATCGCCCGTCGTGCTGGCCCAGCTGTAAAGACCGTCGATGGTACTGACGGCACTGCTCGTGTTGGGATTCGGCCGGAAGTCCACGTTGCTGGCGTAGTTCTTCTGGATCACGACGGAGCGTGTTCCACCGGCGACCGCAGCGCCGGTGATGTTCAAAACGCCGCTCGTGGAGACCGCAATCCCGGATTGGGTGTTGCTTTCGAAGGACGTGGCCGGATCGGTTGCCGCCACGACGATGTTCACGGTGCCGCCCGAGATGGCGAGGCCATTCGCGCTAGAACCGGACGTGCCAGCACCTGTGACGTGAACGCCGCCGCCAATGTGGAGCGTTCCCGATGTGACCTGAATGCCGTCGTCACCTGGATTGGTGATGGTGACATTGCTGATAGTCGCAGTCCCGGTGCCTGCGGTGACGACAATACCTGCGCCTGAGGCATGGTTTGTCCCACCATCGATGGTTAGCGCTGCAGCAGCGTCGGCTTGGATGTTCGCGTTGTCGCCGAGAAGGCTAAAACCCTTGCTGGTTCCAAGGGCCAACCTAACTGGACCTGTCTTGGTTTTCAGGGTTACATTCGCGGGCAAAGCGATGGGCAACGTCTCGGTCGGCGTCGTGTCGCCGTTCGGGGCAACCGTGAACAGACTTGTCGTGCCTGTGGTGCGACCGACAATGGTGATGGTCGTTCCTGCTGGAGGGGTGGCACCGATGGCTTGCAGGGCCTGGGTGACCGTCCGGAAAGCGCAGCTTGCGGTGGCCGTGCCGCCCGAGGTTCCACTGCCGGTGGCGGTGCTGTCGTCGCCACCTACTGGATCGACGAGGTAGGCGTTGCCGGTCACATTGTCGCAGCGAGTGCACGTATTCTGCCGACAGAAGAAGCCATCGCCGTAGGACGGATTCGTCGTGCAATCGTTGTCGCTGCAGCAATTGCCCGAAATGCACTTGCTGGAGCAGCAGACGTCGCTGCCATTGGCCGTGCATCCATGGCCCGTGTTGGTGCACGCGTTGGTCACGCATTGTCCGACTGCGGTCGAGCCTGAGGTCGTATTGCAAATGGTGTTGGCACCGTACTTCGTGTCGTTCTTGCACTGATCGTCGACCGTACAAGCGCCACAGGTGTGGGCGGTGCTGGCGCCACACACGAGGCCAGCGTTGGCTGCCGTGCAGTCGTTGCTGGTGTCGTGGCAGTTGCCCTTCACGCACAGATTGCCGACGCAAAGATAGGTGCTGCCGTAGCGTGTGTCCTGCTTGCACTGGGTGTCCGTGGTGCAATCACCGCAGGCGTGCGGCACGGTCGAACCGCAGAGGCGGCCGGCCGAGCAGTCGGATGAGATGTCGTGGCAGTCGCCCGTCGTGCAAGCGCCGGACAGACAAAGCGTGTGCTGGCCATACTTCGAATCGTTCTTGCACAGAGTATCGTTGGCGCAAGCGACGCAGGCGTGGCTGGTCGTATTGCAAATGCGGCCGTTCGAGCATTCACTCGAGTCGTTGCAGGTTCCGCTTACGCACTGGCCTTCGACGCAGATGGTGCCGGCGCCGTACGCAGAGTCGTTCTGACACTGGGTATCGCTTCCGCACGCGGTGCAGACTTTGGTGGCGTTGGGGCACAGTCGGCCCGCAGATTTGCAATCGGCCGTGGCCGCGCAGGTGCCCGCCACACACTGAGAGGAGACGCAGATGCTCTTGGTGCCATAGACCGTGTCGGCCTGGCATTGGGCATCGGTGGTGCAGGAGGAACAGGTGTGCGCGGACGAGTCGCACAGCTTCTTGCCCTGGCAGTCGCTGGAGATGTGGCAGACGCCCGGGCCGCACTGTCCGTTGGCCAGGCAGATGGTTCCCTTGCCGTAGGCAGCGTCGTTCTGGCATTGCAGATCCGAGGCGCAATTGTGACAGCTATGCGTGCTGTCGCAGACTTTGTTGTCGGTGCACACCGTGGAATCGTGGCATGTGCCGGTCACGCACAGTCCGTCGGCGCAAATGGTGCCCGCGCCATAGACGGCGACGCAGCTACTGTCCGCCTGGGCTCCCGAGCAAGCCTTGCACGTATTGGCCACGCACAGGCCCTTTCCGCCATTGGCCAGGCTGCACGGGGCATTGCCGGCGCAGGCCGTATCGATGGGGAGTGGCGTTCCGTCGATCTGGAGGTCGACGCCCAAGTCGATCGGTGCGTCTGGCCCGGCGTCGGGTGGGCAAGCGCCGGTGCAATGGCCGATGGTCCCATCGGCTTGGCAGATACACGAACCACCGCAGCCATCGTTGGCTGGTACGGCTTCACCCGGCTGATACGTCTTGCCACTTCGGCTGCAGACGATCCCGGCGTCGCTCGTGGACACGGGACCATCGGGTCCAAGCGCATCCGATCCGCCATCGGGGTTGCATCCGCCGGTGCACTGTCCGAGGTTGCCGCTGCTTTGGCAGATGCAGGTGATCGGGCAATCTCCCGACAAAACGACGGTATCCCCGATGCTATAGCCGCTCCCATTCGCCGAACACACGACGGCCGAGGCCTCGCCGGACAGATCTTTCTTCGTGGACGACGAATCCACCGATGAGTCTACGGCCGAATCCTTCGGCTTCGCATCTGTCGACGTGGACGAGGAGCTGCTGCACGCCGATAGGGAACCGATGGCCACGACTGCGGCGACCAAGACAGTACGCGCGCCCAATGGCTGACTCGTGCTTCGGGAAATCGCTGAGCGAAACTTTGTTGTCATAATCCAGGATCCTTTCGTTCGCGTGGCGCCGGCCGATCCCTGAAGCCGCCGCAGCATGCCTGACCAAAGACATGCCAGCTTGCTGGTGGTACTACGTGAATCGGCTGGAACTCCACCGGTTGGCTAGCAAGCGGGACTCTACAGAAGAAGACGGACCAATGGTCAAGAATCAACGATCCAGGTGGCTTCGATCACAGCTCTCCGTCGCGGCGGGAGGACACGCGGCCAATCGATGCGGCGTAACGTCGTCGTCGACTCTTCGAGTCATGGTCCTTGGAGGGTCGGCAGGTCCCACAATTTCGGCGGCGCCGTTCCCGACTGACTCAATGGCCACTGAAAACGGCCGCAAAGTAGGGTGCGACCGCAGTCACGTGGGGCTGCTGAAGAATGTTGGAATGACCACCCGGTGCATCGACGATCGTCACCTTATCGCCGAGCAACGCGCGCCAACCCAAATCGGGATCGACCAGCAAATCGCGAAACGGTGGCTCGTCCCCACCGTGCTCGGTGGCGCGAAACACGACCGCACGCACTCTCTCGCTCGGCTGCGGCGTGTAGTTCGCCGCTGCCGATAGGTAGATCTCACGTACGGTGAGCGACGGAAGCCATTTGGGCCACGGTTGTCCCTCGGAAAAACGCCCGCGACGGAGCACTTCGAAGAGCAGGCGCCCGCGCACGCGCTGGCCTTGATAGAGCACTTCGTAACTTGCCAGGTTGACCAGTTTGTTTCGAAGCTTGCTTAGAACGGCCTTCGCGTTGTGGCCCACCGTTGGCACCAGCTCGGCAACGCGTTGCCAGCGTTGGCGCGTAATCCGCAGCGCACGCTTTTTTGCGTTGGGCGGAGCCGCCTCGACGAGTCCTACGAAGGTCTCCTCCCCGGCGCCTTCCAGTTGGCGTGCGATCTCGTACGCGATGACACCGCCGGCGCATAGTCCACCGAGGAAATAGGGCCCCTTCGGTTGTCGACCGCGAATCTCACGAATGTAGTGGCTGGCCATCGCTTCGACGGATGCGTGCACCATGGGCAGGCGTCCGCGGCCGAGCGGCGCGACCCCATAGACGGGAATGTTTGGGGGAATCAGTCCAGCCAGCGTTCGGTAAAGGAGCGTCTCGCCGTCGCCGTCGTGGATCATGAAAAGACAGCGCTGGTCGTTGCCCGGACGCAGCTCGATAAGACACGACTTTGGAGCGCTGCTTGGCTGCGTGATGGCCGCCAGCAGCTTCTCGACGGTGGGATACTCGAGCAGGAGTGAAAGCCGGAGGTCGAGCCCCAGCTCTGACTTGATCTTGCTCATCAAGGTCACCGCGAGAAGGGAATGGCCGCCATTGGCGAAGAAATCGTCGGTGACGCCCAAGGGCTTCTTCTCGAGCACCTGCTCGAAAATTCGTACCATCGCCATTTCCTGCGGCGTCTTTGCCGCGACGAAGGCCACGCGATTCGAGCGCATCGTCGGATTGGGCAACGCCTTGCGATCGAGTTTGCCGTTCGCCGACACGGGCATGCTGTCGAGGAAAATGAAATGCGAGGGCAGCATGAAGTCCGGAAGCGAGCGGCCGAGAGCAGCTCGAAGCGAATCCTCATCGATCTTGTCGCCATGTTCTGCCACGAGATAGGCGACCAGGGATCGCTGGCCGGACGGATCCGGGTGGGCCATGCACGCAACCTCGCGAACGCCCGGCTGGGCGAGCAAGGCGGCCTCGACCTCGCCCAGCTCGACGCGGAAACCGCGAATCTTGACCTGGAAATCGGCGCGGCCGAGGAACTCCAGGTCGCCACTCTCGAAGTAGCGTGCCAAATCGCCGGTCTTGTACAGTCGCTCGCCAGAGGAAAACGGATCGGGAATGAATCGTTCGCTCGTCAGCTCGGGCCGATTCAAATAGCCTTGTGCCAGACAGTCGCCACCGATGTAGAGGTCGCCCGCGACGCCGACGGGAACCGGCTGCAGCCGACGATCCAGTACATGGTAGCGTGAATTTTGAATCGGACGGCCGTACGGGATGCTGGTCCAACGTGGATCGATGGCGCCGATGGAGAACCAGTTAGACCAGATAGCGGCTTCGGTAGCGCCGCCAAGGCTCATCACTTCGCAACCGGGAAAGGCTTTGCGGACAGCGTCTGGCAAGCTCAACGGAATCCAGTCCCCGCTGAGCATCGTCAGTCGCAGGGTCGTTGCGCTCGACGGCGGCGGGAACAAGGGGGCGAGGCGGGCAAGCGCCGCGGGTGCTGAATCCCAGATGGTTATTCGCTTGCGGCGAATCTCGCTGACCAGCGCCGCCGGATCTTTGAGCATGGCCTGCGTGGCAATGACTACCGTCGCGCCTGCGCCGAGTGCGCCGAAGGTGTCATAGACCGACAAATCGAAGCAGGGCGAGGTCACGAACAGCAACCGATCATTGCGACCAACACGGAAGGTGCGCGAAACCCAATCGAACGTATTCACTACCGCTCGGTGGGTAAGCACGACGCCCTTGGGCTTGCCGGTGCTACCCGAGGTAAAGATGGCGTAGCAAATGTCGGTCGGCGAGCTTAGGCGCCGCGGGCGCTCGGGCGCGCTCTGGGCGATGGCAGTTCGATGATCACCGTCGACGACGAGGCGGAGCCGCGAGGCAAAGAGGTCCTGGTACTTGCGCTCGGTGATGACCGACAGTGCGCGAGCATCTTCGACCATGAACTGCAGCCGGTCCTGGGGATACGCCGGATCGAGCGGCAGGTAGGCGGCACCGGACTTGGCGACAGCCAGCATGGCGGTGACCAAATCAAATCCCCGATCGAGACAGATGCCCACGTAAAGACCGGGACCGGCGCCATGGCCCCGCAAGTAATTCGCCAAGCGATTGGCGCGCTCTTCAAGCGCCGCGAAGCTGAGCGATGCATTGTCGACCTCGAGCGCAATTGCATCCGGCTGCTCGGAAACGCGCTCTTCGAACGACGTATGAATGCAAGTGTCTGCGGGAAAAGTGCGCGCGGTTTCGTTCCACTCGCGAAGAATGCGGCGCCGTTCCTCGACGGGAAGCACGTCGAGGGCGCCGAGCGGCCGTGAAAGGTCTCCGCTTAGCTCAGCGATGGCGTTCTCCAAGCTCGCGAGGAACCGCTCGATCACCGTGGTGCGGAATCGGCGTCGATCGAAAACGGCGCGGATTTCCATTCGGTCGCCGGCGTACACGTTGATGGCAAGTGGAACGGCTGGCTGCTCGTGCACGTTGAAATGGCGACTCCGAAAGCGCGGCCCACCGGCGGCCACGAGCATCTCGTTGAGCTCCTGGTTCTCGAACATGAGCAACGTCTCGAACAGGGGCAGCCCGCGCGGGATCTCGCTTTGGCCCTGGATTTCAGTCAGCGAGGTGTGCTCGTGCTCGCGCATGGCCAGGCTTTGCGTCCGCAAGTCGGCGAGCAGCTCGGCAACGGAGCGGGTATCGTCGGTATGTGCCCGAACCGGAAGCGTGTTGATGAACAGTCCGACCATGTCTTGCGCCTGACCGCCCAGCGCCGAACGACGACAAGCTCGCAATGCCCCGAACACGACGTCGTCGTCGCCGGTGAAGCGCGCAAGCACCATCCCCAGGGCCGCCTGGACCACGGTGCCGAGGCTGCTCTCGCTTCGTTTGGCTGCCTGTCGCGCCCGATTGAAGATTGCGCTCTCGATCGTCAAGCTCGCTTCACCGTGTCCCTTTTCCGGCAACGGACGCGTCGCCGACTCGGCACACGGAAGGGGTGTCGGCGTCGTTTTTCCACGCAGAAGCGCGCGAAAGAAAGATCGGCTCTCTTCGCTATCGACGCTGCTCAGCCACCGGATGTAATCGCCGTACGGCCGTGGCGACGGTCCAAGCGCGACGGGCCGGCCGTCTCGCAACGACTCATAGGCCTCGAATACCTCCGTCAGCACGATGGGAAAGGAGCGCCCGTCGAGCAGAATGTGGTGGAAGGTCCACAGCACCTCGTCGTGGTCGCCCATCTTCAAGACGAAGAGTCGCATGAGCGGCGCAACTCGCAGGTCGAAGCCGCGCGCTCGGTCGCGCGCCAAGAAAGCGTCGAACTCGGTGGCGCGCTCGGATTGCGTCGCGGTCGACCAGTCCTCGACAGTCAGCGGAACGGCGTCGACTGGACAGGGGCGCTGGGTTGGTCGATCGACACTGTCCCAGCAGAACGCGGAGGAGAGGATGGGATGGCGCTGCACAATCAGCGTGAACGCTCGACAGAATTGCTCCGCATCCAGCGTTTCCTGGAGCACCACATGCATCTGCTCGATGTCGTATCCGTGGGATGGTTCCGCAGGATCGTCGAGCAACGCTTGGTAAAGCATGCCCGCCTGCATGGGCGAAAGCGGGTACGGCTCTCGGTCGGGTGAACCTTGCGACACAATTGCTAGGCGTGGGGTCCGTGGCTGCGGCTCGGAGGGTAAGCGGATCGATACGTTCGCAGGTCCTTTCAAAGTGACTTTCTTTGGTGCGTGGGCAACATTGTTGAGCGGAGAATCTTCAAGCGAAGGGACGGTGTCGTTCATGGGCTCTTACTCTCTCTTTATGTCTAAGCTTCCAAGTCATGTGTCTTCTCTCTGCAAGTTGGCTGCAACGAGTACGGCCACTTAGTTGGATGCTGGAGAGGGGCGCCCGTGCTACGGCAACGCTCTATTTCGATATGTCGCTTGCGCACTCGGATTACGCGCCCAGAAGGAGTCGCGGAAATATTCGCAAGACCAACCGCTCCACCGAGGCATCCAACGCAAGAGGACGGACAGAACAGCCATGGCAGGAAAAAACTATTGGCTCGTCAAAAGCGAGCCTTCGACCTACTCGTGGGAAACTCTCGTGCGCGACAAGCGCACGCGCTGGGATGGAGTGCGGAACTTCGAAGCGCGCAACAACTTGCGAGCCATGAAGAAGGGCGACGTTGTCCTCTACTATCACTCGGGTGAAGGCAAAGAGATCGTCGGTCTCGCCAAGGTAGCGGCAGAGGCCTACGCCGATCCCACCGCCGAGGAAGGTGACTGGAGCGTCGTAGATCTCACGCCTGAAAAGGCCCTGTCTCGCCCAGTCTCTCTTGCTACTCTCAAGAAAGACAAAGCGCTGTCCACGATGGCGGTCGTGCGCAAGCCGCGTATCAGCGTCGTTCCGGTACTTCCCGACGAACTGGATAGGATTCTGGAATTGGCCGACACGAAACGCTAGCGAGTCAATTTTGATGGAACCCCTGGGAGGGTTTCCAAACCCGCGGCACCTGCGCCCCGCCCTGCCGCCCCCTCGCTACGCTCGGCCGCGCGCGATGGTCCGCGGCGAGCCAAGCTCGGCGGCTCCCCACGCGCGGGCTAGAACTGTACGCCCAGGTCAATAAACCAGGTCTCGCTTTGGCTTGAATCGCTTGGCGCCCACGCTTTGACCACGTCTTTGGCAGTTACGTACTGGCCAGAGCCATCGGCGATTCGCAGGGTGAGGGGCAGACTGAACGGGCCGTAGCCCTGGGGCAGCGCCCAGGTGCCGTAGCGCTCCTGCGGACGGGAAAGACTGTAGTTTTTGTCGCGCTCGAGGCCGACCCACTCGCCGGACGGCAGTTGGGCTTCGACCTTGGCAGCGGCACCGAGCCCAGCCATGTTCACCACCGTAAGCGAAAAGTAGTAGGGCCCCGCGTTGGGACGCATCCAGATGTGGATGTTGCCAACGACCGGGCAGGGCACTCGCTTGTATTTGGTCGGGACGACACCGTCGCTGATGTTGCCGTTGGGATCGGCGGTTTGCAGGCGAGCCATGGCGATGTCGGACAAATCGAAGTGAACGCTCTCGTTTGGCAGTGGATCGTGATCGACAGGCGGCGCCGGCGGCGCCGGCGGAAGTTGACAGCCGTATTTGAAAATTCCCTCGACTTCGCCACAGTGGTCGCGGCCGGATCCGCAGCACCACTTGGAATTGGCCGAGCATGGGCAGGAATCGGCGACCTGGAGCACGATGGGTGGCGTGTAGCCGCTGACACTCGATTGAAATTCGCTGCCGTCGTTCTGCGTGCGCTCCAGCTCGAAACATTCGCCGCAGGAGAGGTAGTTGTCGAGGTTGCCGGGCAGACTCGACCAGAATTGGGTGTAGTAGTTGCCTTGCGGGGCTGCAAAATTTCCGCGCAGGCTGACGCCGCTCGGATCTTTGCACAGGTCGGGGTTGGCCTTGCAGAAGGTGTCGCACTTGCTTTGCATGGCCGGGTCGGCGAACTTCATGGCCGTCGAGCACAAGCCGTAGAGGCCGAAGGCGCACGCGCCCGTGGGCGCGGTACCGAAGTGCGTGGAACGCGAATAGTGCCAAGGCTCGTTGTCGCTGACCGCGTGCACTTCCGGCCATTGTCCCGACGTGCATGCTTTGGCGTTCACCACTTGGCATTGGGCGGAGCCGGCCCCGCCACACTTGTCGCAATTCTCGGACTTGTCGTCGTTGGCGCAGTACTGAGCACAACACACGCCTTCGGTGGCAGCCCAGGCCCCGCACGAGTCAGACGCCAGATCGGGGCGTGGCGCTTGGGTACGAAGATCGTCTTGCGTGAGCACATCGGCACCGATAGGGATGTCGGGCGCAGCGTCTTTGCTGGTCGACGAATCACCCGGGCTCGAGGAACCGCCCAAAGGCGGTGCGGCGCCCGCGCCCTGCGCACCACCGGATATCGCTCCGCCCTTGCCCATGTCGCCGCCGGATGCGTCACCGCCGGTCGCGTCGCCGCCGCTTGCCCGCCCGCCGCTCGAAAGCGTGCCGCCCGCGCCGGACGACGACGGCGTACTCGACGAACAACCTGCAGTGCCAATCCCGGCTGCCACGAGCGCCACTACCATCCCCAACAGCCGCTTGCACGGGAAGAGTGCGGACGTCTTCATAGGCTCTACTTTACTCTGCGCGGGACGGATGCGGCGAGGTCCGGACGGGCTGCTATAAAAAAGGTGTGCATTCAGGCAAAGACATGACGCCCTCGACGACCGCCGTTATTGCTCTTGCCGTGGAGGAGCTTCGGCGCGGCGCTGTCGTCGCGTTTCCGACCGAAACGTTTTATGGCTTGGCGGTCGAGGCGCTCGACGTCTCGGCGCTCGAGCGGTTGTTTGCGCTCAAGGGACGGGGCGCCGAGAAAACCAGCGCTCTCATCGTTGCGGATATCGCCATGCTGGCCACGCTGTGCGCAAAGATCCCCGCGAAGGCGCGCGAATTGGCTGCGTCCTACTGGCCCGGACCGCTCACGCTGGCGTTGCCCGCGAGGCCAGGACTTCCGGACGCCATCGTACAGAACGGATTCGTGGCAGCGAGGGTTTCGCCCCATCCTCTGGCGCACGCACTCGTGCTGGCCTTCGGAAGGCCCATCACCGCCACCAGCGCAAATCTCGCAGGCGCTCCTCCACCGCGAAATGCCGGGGAGATTCGCGCTTCCTTCGGCGCTGCCTGTCCGTTCGTGCTCGACGGTGGCGAAACGCCCGGAGGCCTGCCGAGCACGCTCGTGCGTGTGCAGGGCGACGCGGTCGAGGTTGTCCGTCAGGGCGCCATCGCGCTGTGATCGGTCGCCTTTCTTCTACTTTCTTCCGTAATCACCGGTGGTGATGCTGACCACCCGACCGCTCTCGAAGGTGACGTAGCGAATGAAGACGCTGGCGCCGAGATCGTAAGTCCATTCGTCCAGAGGAACTTCGACTTCGCGCTCTTCGACCACCGATTCTTCGACGTTACCGACGCGCCGGCTGTACCGGTACTTGACCGTTCGCCGTTCGGTGCGCGTCGTGACGTAGTCCGGCTCGCCACAGCGGTCGCGTACTTGTTTCATGCCGTCGCCAACCGAAACGAGGCGCCCGCTCCCGCAGCGAAAGCCATCGTCGGCGCGCGCCGGTAAGGGCGCTAACCAGAAAAGGACAACCATCAACGCGGCAAGCTTGCACATCTGCTTTCCGCACTAGGACGAACGCGGCACGGGAAAAATTCATTCGATCATCGGGCGGCAATACCCGAAGGGATCTATGATAGCCGCTTCTGTGGCCGCGGAGGTGGAGCGATGCGCATGCGCGATTCGTCCCGAAGCGAGTATTCGGAGTTGGGTGGTGCCGGACGGGCGCCTGCGATCTTGGTGGTTGATGACGAGCCGGTGGTCTTGGACATGCTCCGGCGCGCGCTTGGCGCGGCTTTCGAAGTAACTGCCAGTCACGACGGCACCGATGCCGTCAAGCAGGTAGAGCAAGGAACATTTGCGGCAGTGGTCAGCGATATCAACATGCCGGGGATGAATGGCATCGAGCTTTTGCGAGCGGTGCGCGAGCACGATGCGGACTTGCCCGTGTTGTTGGTTACCGGCCAGCCTTCATGGGAAGGCGCTGCCCAGGCCATCGAGTACGGTGTTTTTCGCTACATCCCCAAACCGTTCGATCTGCCCACCTTGCGCCAGACGGTCACCCAGGCCACGCAGCTTTACCGCTTGGCTCGTCTCAAGCGCGAGGCGTTGAGTCTGGGAGGCATCGCCGGGCCGTCGGATCGCGCGGGTCTGGAAGCGAGCTTCGAGCGCATGCTGGCCTCGTTCGGCATGGCATTCCAGCCCATCGTTTCGCTGTCGACGAAAACCGTCCTCGGCTACGAGGCCCTGTTGCGCAGTAGCGAGCCGTCGCTGCCGAACCCGATGGATGTGATCGAAGCCGCCGAACGGCTGGGCGCCACGCAACGGCTGGGACGAGCCGTGCGCGCGTTCGCGGCCCAGCGTCGTTCGCAGGTCGACCACGATTGGTTGCTGTTCGTGAACATTCATCCGAGCGAGCTTCTCGACGCCGAGCTGACCAATCCAGCGTCGCTGCTCGTGTCGATGGCGAATCGAGTGGTGCTCGAAATCACCGAGCGCGCGCCGCTGTCCAGCCTGGAAGAAGTGCGCGAGCGGTGCTCCGAGCTGCGGCGGCTAGGCTTTCGGATCGCGGTGGACGATCTCGGCGCGGGCTACGCCGGCTTGACCAGCTTTGCGGTGCTCGATCCGGACATCGTGAAGGTCGACATGAATCTGGTGCGCGGAATCGAAGGCAGCGCCGTCAAGCGCCGCCTGGTCTCGTCGGTGCTGTCGCTGTGCCGGGAAATGGACATGCAGCTCGTTGCCGAGGGCGTGGAGACGCCCGCCGAACGGGATGTGCTGGCGAACATGGGCTGCGATCTTTTCCAGGGCTTCCTCTTCGCCCGCCCAGCGTCGAGCTTCTACCAGCCGGCGTTCTAATGGGAACCCTGGGCGGGTTCCCAAACCCGCGGCACCCGCCGCCCACCCTGCCACCCCCGCGCTTCGCGCGGCCGCGTGCACTCTGGCTACGGCGGGCGAAACCCGCCTCCGCCAACGCGGTTGCTATTTCTTAGCGGCCTTGCCGTCTTCCTTAGCCTCCACGGTGGTGGCGGTCATGCGGTACTCGATGGTTACCTTCGCGCCGACCTTGAGGTCGCCCTTCACTTTGGTGTCGGCAGCGCGCGCGATCTCCCATTTCTCCTTGCCCTTCTGAACGACGATGGCGTCGTCGCGTACCTCGAGCACGGGGCCCGTCACCTGGTAGGTCTTCACGCCAGCGGCGAAGCTGGTCGAGGCGAAGAGGCTGACGGAAAGAAGCGTAACAGCGAGCAGTCTTTTCATTGGTCGATTCTCCCAATCCATTTCTAAGGCTGGGTTGGGATAGCACTTCGACGACGCTCTCGCAAACTGCGGGGCTCGAATCTCCGGAGGCCCTTCCTCAGTCGCCGAAATAACATTTTGCATTCTTATCGTGAAAGCGTTGCGTAGCCAAAATGGATACTTATTTCAGTACCTTACAGACGACGTCTGGAACATGGCGATCATGTCCTCAGAAAAGTTTTTATAATTAAAAATTGTATTTGAAATTACGTTGAATATGGCGATAATAAATTCATGAGGTTCGTGCCTGTTCAATCTGCGGTGGTGGGAATGGCTTTGGTGCTAGCGTCGGTGTCGGCGCGCGCCGAGGAGCCAGAGACGGTGGCGAGCGCGTTGCAGGCACGGCACTTGGAGCACTGGCCAGTGCTGGGCGTGTCCACGGACGTTGGCTTGCCGGACGGTGCGATCGCGTCGCTGGTCGTGCGGCCCTGGCAGTGGTTCCGGGCGTATGCCGGCGGCGGCAGCAACTCCATTAGTAAGGGGTGGCGTGGCGGTTTCAGCCTGGTGCCCTTCGGCGCAGGGCCATCCGTCTCGCTAGAATACGGGCAGTACGCCGAGGGCGATGCCAACGGGCTCGTCCGCCGCATGGTGAGCGGCAACTTCAAGGGCAGTCCTCTACTCGACCGGGTTGGGTACGACTACGCCAACGCGCAGGTCGGGCTCGATTTCGGCGGCAAGAACGTTCTTTTCTTCGTTCACGGTGGCGTCTCGATGGTGTGGGCGCAGGTCCACAACATCAACCAGGCGGCCAGCGGTTCCAATTCCAGCACGACGGTTTCGGTGAGTCAGGATCCGAACATCAAGGTCTTCGGATCATCCCTCAAGGTGGGGCTCATCGTCTTTTTGATGTGAGGCAATCATGCGTACCACGACAAAGACTCCCCTCCTTCTCTCTCTTCTTCTTGTAGCCGGTTCGGTGGCGTGCGCGCGCGTCGAAGCCGACGTTCCCGACATGGCCGTCACCCATCATGCTGTCTCGTTTCAGGGCATTCCCGGCTCGCACCAGGCCGGTGAGGTGTCCGTGACGGAGTCGTTCACATTGGATTCGAGCGATTTGTCCTGGGCCAAGAACCTGAACTCGGATGTGTACGCGTACGAGGTCGAGGTGAAGGGCGTGGGCGATACGCAGGATCTCAGCTTCATCCACTACGCGCATATCAGCATGTCAAACGGTGCGAAGGATTCGACCACGCCGCCCGTCGAGATCGTCGACTACGAGCGTCCTGCCGACTACGTCGCAAGCCCGGTCATCACCGCCCCCACGCTCACTCCCGTCAATGTTTCATCGGTGTGGAAGTCCGACCAAGTCGTCATCACCCTCGTGCTCGCGGGCATCTTCCCCGAGCAGGGCTGGCAAGCGGACGTCACCATCCACATGAGCGGCAAGGTCTCGTACAAGTTCTAATTCAGACGCGCTCCAAGCCGCTTGCACTGGTTCGTGCGACCGGGCACTCTCCGAATGTGCAAAACAATTTGGAGGACGCATGATCGGCATCATCGGCGGCACGGGGCTCGGCGAATCGCTGGGTGCGCTCGGAGCAGGGCAAAGCCACGCGATCGAAACGCCGTTCGGCATGCCGTCAGGGCCGGTTGTGGTCACCCAAGTTGCGGGCGTGCCGGTGGCGCTGCTTTCCCGCCACGGCGAAGGCCACCTCCTGAGCCCGTCATCGGTCCCCTATCGCGCCAATATCTACGCCCTGAAATCGCTGGGCGTGACGCATATCCTGGCCAGCGCCGCCGTCGGAAGCCTGCGCGAGCAGATTGCGCCGCGCGATCTCGTTCTGCCGGACCAGGTGATCGACAAGACCTTCTGTCGGCCGAATTCGTTCTTTGACGGAATGGTGGCGCACGTCGAGATGGCCACGCCGTTTTGCCCGAGCCTTCGCCACGTGCTTTCGAAGGTTGGCGCCGCTTTGCCGATCAAGCTGCACTCGCGTGCCACGTACGTGTGCATGGAAGGACCGCACTTCTCGACGCGCGCCGAGAGCGACATGCACCGAGCGTGGGGCGCCGATCTCATCGGCATGACCCTCATGCCCGAGGCGAAGCTCGCCCGTGAAGCCGAGATTTGCTACGCCGCGGTCGCGCTGGCCACCGACTACGATTGCTGGCGCAAGCGGCCGCATGAAGACGACGAAAAGGACGGGGACAAGCTGCGCCTCCTGGAAGAAATCATCGGCAACCTGAAGGCGGCCACGCAAAATGCGCTTTCGCTCATCGGAAAGGCGCTGCCCGCGCTGGCTGCGCAAGCGGAGAAGCCGTGCGACTGCCAATCCGCGCTCAAGCTCGGTATCTGGAGCGACAAGCGCAGGATCGCCGACGACGTGAAAGAGCGCCTCGGACTCATCATCGGAAAGTACATGGAGCAATGAAGGTTCGCGGTCAGCACTTTCGCACGATTTTCCCGGTCGAGGGCGCGGCCGTCGACGTCATCGATCAGACGCGACTGCCGCACGAATTCGCGCTGGTGCGCCTGCGCACACTCGAGGATGCGATTCGCGCGATCGCCGATATGATTGTGCGAGGCGCTCCGCTCATCGGCGCCGCAGGCGCCTACGGAATGGCCCTGGCGTTGCGCGCGGACGCGAGCACGCAGGCCATGGAAGAGGCACGTAAGCGCTTGGTGGCCACGCGACCGACCGCGGTCAATTTGCGCTGGGCTGTGAACGAAGTGATGGCTGCGGTGGCGCCGGTGCCGGTTTCCGAGCGGGCAGCGGCGGCATGGCGATGCGCCGCCGAGATCTGCGACGAGGATGTGGCGAGCTGCGCATCCATCGGTGAATACGGCAGGCACATCCTGGCCGACCTGGCCGGCAAGCACGCTGGTCGCCGCCTCAACGTGCTCACCCACTGCAACGCTGGTTGGCTGGCCACCGTCGACTACGGCACCGCACTGGCGCCGATTTACAAGGCGCACGATGCGGGCATTCCCGTGCACGTGTGGGTCGACGAGACTCGACCGCGCAATCAGGGCGCTTCTTTGACGGCCTGGGAGCTTGGCCAGCACGGCGTTCCGCACACGGTGATTGCCGACAATGCCGGCGGCCACCTCATGCAGCACGGAAAGGTCGACGTCTGCATCGTCGGCTCCGATCGCACCACCGCCACCGGCGACGTGTGCAACAAAATCGGTACCTACCTCAAGGCGCTCGCCGCGCACGACTGCGGCGTGCCGTTTTACGCCGCTTTGACGGGACCGACCATCGATTGGGAGATGACCGACGGTGTTCGGCAGATTTCCATCGAGGAACGCAGCGCCGACGAGGTTCGTTGGATGCGCGGCCGCACCGCCGAAGGCGCGCTGGTCGCGGTCAACGTGTTGCCCGAAGGAAGCAATGCCGCCAACCCCGGCTTCGACGTGACGCCCGCGCGTTTGGTCACCGGCATCATCACCGAGCGCGGCGTCTCACCGGCCACGGCCGAAGGGTTGCGCCGTCTCTATCCCGAGTCGAACAGCTGATCCGCTTGGCTTTCGCGCCCGCGAAAACTAAAGTGCGCAAATCATGCCTCGCATAGTCGCATTTCGAGCGCTTCGTTTCGATCCCTCGCGGTTTCCCCACGTCGAGAAGGTGCTAGCGCCGCCCTACGACGTCATTTCGTCCGATGAGCGCGCCCGCCTGGAAGCGCAGGACGGCCGCAATATCGTTCACCTGGACCTGCCCCGCGGCGAAGGCGACGCCAAGTACGAGCACGCGCGTGCCTTGCTGGACGCGTGGGTGGCCGACGGCAGCTTGCGCGAAGACGCCCGGCCCGCCATCTACCGGTACGAGCAGACGTTCAGCTTCGACAGCGGCGAAGGGTTGCGCACGTACACGCGCAAGGGCTTCATCGCGCTTATCGAGCTGTCGCCGTTTTCGGCGCGTGTGGTCCTGCCCCACGAGCACACGCTGTCGGGGCCGAAGGTCGACCGTTTCAAGCTGATCAAGACGACCAGCGCGCATTTTTCACAGATCTTTGCCTTGTATCGCGATCCTCAGGGCGTCGCCGAAGCGGCGCTCGATCGGGCAACGACCGGCGCACCCGACGTGGACGCCACCACGCCCGATGGCTGTCGGCACAAACTGTGGGCGGTGACCGACCAGGCGACCATCGCGGCTGTCGAGCAGGCGATGGCGCCGAGGCAGGTCATGATCGCCGACGGTCACCACCGCTACGAAACCATGGTGGCTATTCGCGATGCGCTTCGGCCGACAGGAGCGGCGCCGGGCGCGTCGCAGGCCGACTTTGGTTGCATGTTCTTCGCGCGCGCCGAGGATCCCGGGCTGCTCGTGCTTCCCACCCACCGCATGGTGCACGGGCTTGCCGAGGAGATGCTCGACCAATTAGGCGCGCGCTCTCAGCCCTGGTTTTCCGTCGAGGAAGGCAGCGAGCACGACACCGCCAGCGTCGGTCAGCGTTTGCGCCGCGAAGGCGAAAGCGCCGTCACGTTTGCGGTTCGCAGGCCGAAGCGCGAGCGAACCCTGTGGCTGCGACTGCGCAAGGACGCGGATCTGTCGCGTCTTGGTCCGCCGACCCTCGGCTGTTTGGACGTGAGCGTGCTGCACGGTTTGATTCTGGAGCCGCTCCTCGGCATCGGCGCCGAGGCGATGGCCAAGCAACAGAACCTGACCTACAGCCACGATTTGCGCGAAACGCTGGCCAAGGTTGAAAGCAGCAGCGTGCAGGCGGCCTTCCTGATGAACGCCACCAAGGTCGACCAAGTGCTCGACGCCTGCGAGGCCGGCTTCGTGCTTCCGCAAAAGTCGACCTACTTTCAGCCCAAACTCGCCACCGGACTGGTCATGCAAAAGATCCAGCCTGCAAGGCCCGTCACCGACTAGCGCGGAGCTTTCGTGCGCGGAGCGTTCGTAGACAACGACCATGACAACGACCATGACGACGACGATGGGATCACGCGCGACACGCTCCTGCGCGGCCGGGTGAAGCTGCTGCAGCCGCGCCACGGTTTTCGTAGCAGCTTGGATCCCATCCTGCTCGCCGGCTTCGTCGAGCCACCGTTCGGCCGCTTTCTCGATCTCGGTTGCGCCACCGGCGCGCTGGCGTTCTTGCTGCTGGCCAAGGATCCGGCGGCGGCCGGCGTGGGCGTGGAGATTCAGCCGCGCTTGGCCGACCTGGCGGTGCGCGGCTGTGCGGCGAACGGGTTCGGAAGTCGCTTCGAAGTCCTGAAAACCGACGTGCGCAGTCCTGGTTTGCTGCCGGCGCGAGGCTTCGACCTCATCGCAAGCAATCCACCTTTTCGTCCCCTCGGCACCGGCGTCCTGCCGCCGCGGTCTGAAAAAGCCGTGGCCAACCACGAGGTAACGCTGGCTCTCAGCGAGTGGCTGGATATCGCTCTCGGCGCGCTTGCTTTGGGCGGTCGGCTGGCGGCGATCTTTCCCTTCGATCGCGAGAAAGAATTGCGCGCTGGCTTGCAGGCGCGCGGTCTCTTCGTTTGCCGCTCTCGCGCGGTCGTGCCCGAGGCTGGGCAGCCGCCGAAGCGCATTCTCGTCGAGGCGCGAGCCGAAGCCCCTCGCGAGCAGATCGAGCCGCCGCTTGTCGTCCATCACAACCGGAGTTACACCGCCGAAGTTCGTCGCATGCTCGGCGAAGACAGTCCGAACCCATGAAGTACCGTTTCGCTTACATCTTGGCCATCTGGTTTGGTTGCGGACGTTTCCCCAAGATGCCAGGTACGGCGGGAACCATCGGCGCCGTGCCACTCTTTCTCTTGCTCGCCAAAGGCGGGCCGCTGGCTGTCCTGTGCGGCGCTGTGATCGTCACACTGGTCGGCGTGTGGGCCGCGACCGAGGTCGTTCGCAAGACCGGTCTAAAGGATCCTCAAATCGTCTGTATTGACGAGGCCGCCGGCGTGCTCTTGACCTTGGCAGCGGCGCCCGTCACCTGGAAGGGCGTGCTTGCGGGCGTGGTGCTGTTTCGCATTTTCGACCAGTTCAAGCCTTGGCCAGCCCGGCAGGCGGAGCGCTGGCGTGAGGGCTGGGGCGTGGTGATGGACGACGTCTTCGCGGGTCTGTGGGGAGCTGCCGTGTTGTTGGCTGCGCGCTTTCTGGCGATCGTCTAGGCGCCGCTGGCGTCCAGAGACGCGCTCAAGCGTCACTGAATTCCTCCGATGGCAAAATAGAAGGTCTGGTTTGTCTCTATTGTTGGAGGGTGTCGTTTGGCGCAGTCAGAAGGCCGCCGGCGAGATCACGCAGCTCTCCGGCACCAGCGTCGAAGTCGCCGAGAAAGCGGGAGAGCTCTTGGCGCGCATTCTGCCAAGCGTGCAGAAGACCGCGGAGCTGGTTCAGGAAATCACCTCCGCCAGTCGCGAGCAGGACACAGGTGGGGCCCAGATCAACCAGGCGTTGCAACAGCTCGACCATGTCATTCAGTCGAATGCGGGTGCATCGGAAGAAATGAGCGCAACCTCCGAAGAGTTGGCGCATCGGGCGGGACAGATGCAGGGCGCGATTGGTTTCTTCAGAGTGGACGACAGTGGCCGGGCTCGCTCGGGCGCAAGTGTGGTGGCGCGCGCCCTACCAGCAGCCAAGGTCTTGGCAAGAGCACCTAAAACGACGGCGACACTGCTCGGCAAGCGCACCGGCGTCAACCTGGACATGCGCCACGACACCGACGACGACACGTTCGAGCCTTTCTCGGGCGATTCGAAATAGGCAATCGTCGTATTACTTCGCCAGCGCCCGCTTGGCTTCCTCCCACAGGGCGTTCTGTTCGGCCGGCGGTGCCTCTTTCACAGGGCGCCCGGCGGCCTCCAGCCGCTCCTCCATGTAGCGGAAGCGGCGGCCGAAACGGTCGGTCGCTTCGCGGAGCGCGTGCTCGGCGTCGAGGTTCAGCTTGCGGGCGAGATTGGTGATGGCGAAAAGCAAGTCGCCGAGCTCGGCAGTCATTTCCTTGCGATCGCCGCTGGCGCAGGCCTCGTCGAATTCGGTCAGCTCTTCCTTCACCTTCTCGCGGACGCCCGCGACATCCGGCCAATCGAAGCCGACCGCGCCCGCCTTTTCTCCCGCGCGCATGGCCTGCACCAGGGCAGGGGCGCTGCGCGGAATGCCGTCGAGCGCGCCTTTCTTTCCTTTCTTCGCCTTTTCGCTCGCCTTGAGCTTGGCCCAACTGGCCAGCGCTTCTTCGGCGTTCTTCGCCTGCACGTCTCCGAACACGTGGGGATGGCGCCGCACCAGCTTGCGCACGATGCCTTCGATGACCTCGTCGATTCCGAACGCGCCTTCGGCGTGGCGAAGCTCGGCCTGAAACACGATCTGCAGCAGCAGGTCGCCCAGCTCCTCGCAGTGGTCGCCCACGGTGCCGGCCTGCAGAGCGTCCACGACCTCGTAGGTTTCTTCCACGAGATACGGCAGAAGCGTGCTCAGCGTCTGTTCGCGATCCCACGGGCATCCGTCGGGCGCCAGCAATCGTTGCATGAGGCCGACCAGGCGGGGAAGCCCGGCGCCAGTTTCCTTGCCAGGCATGGGATAAAGATTCAGCGTTGGTGCAGGTGTTTCGTTGCTCACGGCGGGGCAGTCTAGCACTGTCGCACTCGCGCCTGGTTCTTGCCGGGCGAACGTGCTACGACATCCCCAGCCTTGAGCCCTCGACCCATTGATTCGACAACCCGTTCGTCCGACACTGAGTCGGATCGCGTTGTCCTCGACGATAATCGCGTGGCAATGATGCTCTTCGGGGAGCGCAACGCCAACCTCAAGCGCATCGAAGTCGAGACCAATGCCCGTCTGCATTCGCGCGGCAACGAGCTGACCTTGATGGGCAGCTCGGACGCCATCGGGCAGGCTCGTCGCCTGGTCGAACAGCTGTACCTCATGGCGCGTAGTGGTCGGCCCATCGGTCCCGAGGATGTCGGTCGCGCTGCCGAGGTCCTGCGCGGCGATGCCGGCGCGAATCTGCAGGAAGTCTTTTCCGACACCATCTTGGTCGGAAGCCGGGCGCGTCCCATCGCCCCCAAAGGGCTGGCGCAGAAGCGCTACGTGGATGCCATTCGCGAGCGCGACATCGTGTTCGCCATCGGTCCCGCCGGCACGGGCAAGACCTACTTGGCCATGGCGCTCGCCTTGCGCGAGTTGCTCGAAAAGCGAGTCAAGCGCATCGTCCTTACTCGGCCCGCCATCGAGGCCGGCGAACGGCTCGGCTTTTTGCCCGGCACGATGGAAGACAAGGTGTCGCCCTACCTGCGGCCGCTCTACGATGCCTTGAACGACATGCTCGACTTCGATCGCGCCCAGCAGCTCATGGAGCGCGGGATCATCGAAATTGCGCCGCTGGCTTTCATGCGCGGGCGCACGCTCAACGATTCGTTCGTCATTCTCGACGAGGCTCAGAACACCACGGGCGAGCAGATGAAGATGTTCCTGACTCGCCTCGGGTTCGAATCGAAGGCAGTCGTCACCGGCGACGTCACGCAGATCGATCTGCCCGACCGCCGACGCTCCGGCCTCACCGAGGCGGAATCCCTGCTCAAGGACGTGGAAGGGATCTCCATCTGCTATTTCACCGAGGTCGACGTGGTTCGCCACCCCTTGGTGGCCAAGATCATTCGCGCTTACGAGCGCAAGCGCGCGGACGACGATGCCGACCAGGGCGGCTGGGCACGCCCCGCAAAGTGAGCCGGCCCGCCGGGCTCGTGGGACCGGGGCCGCGCTGGTTGTTCGCTCCGATGCGCGCAGGCTGCTCGGCTTTCCACCGAGCACGCTCGCCAAGCGTCTGCGCACGGCTTTGCGCTCGCTCGATCGTTCGAGCTGCAGCGTCACCTTGCTGCTCACCTGCGACGTCGAGATGCGGACGCTCAACCGCGCATATCGCAGGCTCGACCGCGCGACGGACGTGCTCAGCTTTCACCAGCACGACCTCTTGGGAGAATCCGATCCCCAGAGCGACGGCGTGTTTCTCGGCGATATCGTCATCTCGGTAGAGACCGCCCTTCGTCGCAGCGGTCGTGGAAGGCTTCCGGGCGAGCTGGCCCGGCTGGCGATGCATGGGCTCTGTCATCTCTTCGGGCACGACCACCACCGAAGCGGGCCGGCCAAACGCATGCGCGCGCTCGAACAGAAGCTCCTACGGGCAACGCGGGCTTGAGGGCAAACGCTGCGACACGCCCTCCTTCATGGCGGAATCAGCGAGCCGCGTCTGTCTTGACGCCCGCGTCTGCGGCAGCCGCTGCGCGGGCCAAGCGACCCGGTAGCCAGGACGGTACGGTTCCGGTGTAGGTCTGGCCCTCGACGAAAAACGTCGGCGTCCCCTGAATGTTCAGGCGATTGCCTTCGTCGACATCGAGCGCGACGGCGCGGGGGCCGTCCGATCGGAGGCAGGTCTCGAGTGCCTTGGGGTCGAGCCCAAGGTCGCGCGCGATCTCGGCGTTCGAGCGCGAGCCAATCGCTCGTACCTCGGAAAACAGATAGTCGTCAGCCTGCCAAAAGCGATCTTGCTCGCCCGCGCATTCGGCAATCATGGCGGCGAAGCAGGCGTTCTCGTGCATCTTCGCCTTGAGCGACGAGTTGCAGCTGATGTCGAGCGGGTAGTGGCGATGAACCAAACGAAGCAGCGTCGGGTAGCGTTCGACGAGCGCGCGCAGCTGAATGTGGGCCTGACGACAGTACGGACATTCGTAGTCGCTGTACTCGAGCAGCGTGACGGCGGGCTTGTCGGCGCCAATGAAGTGCCCGCCTCCGGGCTCGATGCCGTGGGGCACGTTTAGCTCGGTGGGCATGGAGCGCTCGGCCGACTGTGCCTCTTTCCAGTACGACGGGTACGCGACGATGAGCAGCACAGCGCACGCTACTAGAGTGAGGAGCCAGCGCACTCCGCGCCGCGTACGAAGCGCCCGCCAGGGCTCGGCGAGAGAAGACCGAAGCCCACCGTTCCGCGCTGCCACGACGGCGCAAAGCAGAAGCAACACATTCACGCCATAGGTGGCGAGGCACAGGATGCAAACGGCGCTGATGAGGAATGCCGAGACTGCACCCAGTCCGACGCTCGCGAAGGTGAAGGCCGAGGTTAGGTAGAGCGCGCAACCAGCAGCCAAGCGAGGTTCCCGCCGGCGCGCGCCCCAGACGGCGACCAACCCGGCGACGACGTAGCCGAAGATTCCCCACACCGCGATGGGAACACCCAGAAAGACCGCGTACGAGCTGCGCGCCACGATGTCGCAATTCACCTTGCGATCGACCGAGCAGAAGCTGTGAAACGTCGGATCGCTGTGAATCTTGATGTGGATCCGCTCAAGCAGGATCGAGAGCGTCAGCCCGACGGCACACGCCACCACCGACAGCCACCACGGCCATCGCAAGGGTGGAGCGTCATCGTCGACGAACGGGCTTCGCTTCATCGAGGCATACCCCTATCACAACCTTGGTACGGCGCCCAGGATCGGCTTTCTCGAATGCCGACGGGGTTTCGGCCGCTGAGCTTGGCGAAGCACAGCATCGGGTCCGTAGCCGCGAGCGCCCTGCTCAATAGTCGAGGTGGTACGTGTCGATTACTTCGTGCAACGCGCCCTTCGAGGACAGCGTGCTCTTGTAAAGGCGGAAGCAGGTAACCTTCCAGTCCGCACTGCGAAAAGTGCGGTTCGCATCGAGAAAGCGACCCAGCGTTTGGTCGGCACGCCGCGGAAAGCGCGCCAACGTCAGATGCGGGGAAAAGCCCCTCTTCTCCTCGGGCGGGGCCATGCCGTCGAGGCGCTTGTCCATGGCGCTTTTCAGCCCGGCCAGACCCTCCGCGCCGCGGATGCCAAGCCACAGGACACGCGCGTTCATCGGACGCGCACCTTCGGGAAAGATCCCCGCGCCGTCAAGCGCGAGCTCGAAGGCGGGCCAGCGAATCTCGGACAGCCGGCGTCGGATTTCCGGGAGCGCCTCGTCCGGCGTCTTGCCCATGAAGCGCAATGTGATGTGGAGCTGTTCGGGCTTGGTCCAGCGCGCGTTTGTCACTTGGTCGCACCGGGCGGCGATTTCGCTTCGGAGCGGATCCGGCAGGTCGACGGCGACAAACAGGCGCAGCGTCACGCGCTTTCCAAGCGGTCGGCAATCGCACGCAGCGAATCGATGCTGGAGACGTCGTGGGGCAGCAGCGGGACGGTGGTGATTTCCACGCCCGGCGACGCCGACGACAGGCGCGCCAGCTCGCTCTTTTGGGCGTGCGCGATTTGGGTCACGTAGCCGGCCAGCGCGGCGAGCTTGGACGCAGCCACGTCCAGCGTTTCGCTCGATGCTTGCGCCGTGCCGAGCAGTGCGCCGAGCTGATGGCGCAGCTCGGGTTCGGTGCACGGCGATGGCTCGGGTAACGTGCGGTTGGCGATGTAGCAGCAAAGCGGCGAGCCGCTCTCGCGCAAGCGCTCGGCAAAGAAGAGCGCTTCGTTGACCGACGCCGTCTCGGGCGTCATCACCAAGACGAAGCCGACGTCGGGGCGCTTGAGCACGGCTTCGATGTCTTGCGCGCGCGTGAGGAATCCGCCCAGCACTTCGCGAATGTCGAGCAGAAATTCCCCGAGGTCGTCGAGAAACTGGCTGCCCATCAGCTTGCCAGCGCGGCGGATGATCAGGGCGCCACCGAGTCCGAGACGTTTGAGCGAGAACCGGCTGCTGCTGGGATCCGGGCGCGCGAACCATTGCAGCGCCGGGCTGCCGATCGCGGCTGCCAGCCGCTTGGGCGTTTCGAGAAACTCGAGCGCGTTCGCGGTGGGCGGCGTATCGAGAATGATGAGGTCGTAGGCGCCGTCACGGCGAAGCTCGAACAGCGAGAGCGTGGCCGCGTACTCCTGCGACCCGGTGAGATCCGTGGTGACGTGGCGATAAAGCGAGTTCGAGAAAATTCGGGCGCGCAGCGCCGGATCCGTCACCTGTTCTTCCACGAGGTGCGCGAAAGCAATGCGCGGATCCACGCGCATGGCGGAAAGCAGGTCGGGCGATGGAATGCCGAGCGCATTCGAGGTCTCCGGGGCGATGGGCGTGGGCGTGGCATCCAGCCGGGGAACGCCCAGGGCATCGGCTAGCCGAGGCGCGGGGTCGATGGTGCACACCAGGGTTCGCAAACCGCTGCGCGCGGCCATCACGCCCAGCGCCGCCGCCGTCGTGGTTTTTCCGACTCCGCCAGGCCCGACGCAGACCAAGGTCTTCTTGCCTGCCAGTCGTCGCTTCATCGCGAAACCCGCACCCCGAACTGGTGGAAACCGTTGCGCTTGGTCTTGGTCGAAGCTGACATCAGGATTTGCTAAGGGCTTGTTGCCAGCGAGTAAGGATGCGCGTGCGTTCGTTTTCGTCCATTCGTGGATGGAAGGTCGTGGCAGGCAATTGTCGCAACATGCTGGTGTCACTGTAAAGCCCTACACCCAAGGCCGCCAGTTGCCCGGCTCCGAGCGCCGTGGACTCGACCATCGCTGGTCGGACGATTTCAGCGCCGAGCAAGTCCGCTTGCATCTGCATGAGTAGGCTGTTGGCCGCGGCGCCGCCGTCTACGCGCAACGAGCTGATGGGCTGCCCGGCATCCTTTTCCATGGCGTGCGCCAGATCGACGTTCTGCAAGGCTATGGCTTCGAGAGCGGCGCGGGCGATGTGCGCCGCAGTGGTTCCGCGCGAGATGCCAGAGATGATGCCGCGCGCGTCGGGCCGCCAGTGCGGAGCACCGAGCCCGGACAGAGCCGGCACGATCGCGACCCCGCCGGTGTCGGGCACCGATGCCGCCAGCGCCTCGATGTCGGCTGCTCTTTGGATGATGCCCAAGCCATCGCGTAGCCATTGCACGAGCGCGCCCGAGACGAAGGCGCTGCCTTCGAGCGCGTAGCTGGTTCCCGACGGAAGTTGCCAGGCCACCGTACCGAGCAATCGGTGTTGTGACTCGACTGCACGCGCGCCGACGTTCATCAGCAGAAAGGATCCTGTGCCGAAGGTGCACTTGGCCTGGCCGGCCCGCAGACAGCCTTGTCCGAAGAGCGCGGCCTGCTGGTCGCCGGCAATACCGCTGATGGGAGTTCCGTCGGTGAGGCCGCGGATCCCTGAGGTGCGCGCCAGCGCCTTGCCGCTCGTGGGGCAGACCCGCGGAAGCATGGTGCTTGGAATACCGAACAGGCGGCACAAGTCGCCCGACCAGTCGAGGGTGCCCAGGTCGAGAAGCAAGGTGCGAGACGCATTGGTGACATCGGTAATATGACTCTGGCCACCCGATAGGCGCCACACGAGGTAGCTGTCGACCGTGCCGAACAAAACCTCGCCGGCTTCCGCGCGCTGGCGCAGGCCGGAAATGTTCTCGAGCATCCAGGCCAGCTTGGTTGCGGAAAAGTACGGATCGAGAAGCAAGCCGGTGGTGCGCTGGATCGCCGGCTCGTGGCCGGCTTGGCGCAGGGCTTGGCAACGCTCGGCGGTGCGGCGGTCTTGCCAAACGATGGCGGGCGCCACGGCTCGGCCGGTCGCGCGTTCCCACACCACGACGGTTTCGCGCTGGTTGGTCACGCCGACGCAGGCGATGGGTTGCTCGGCAACCGGGGCCAGCGCCTTGGCCATGGCGGCAAGAACCGACGTCCAGATGGCCTCGGGATCGTGCTCGACGAGGCCGGGCGCGGGATAGCTTTGCGGTAGCTCAGCGTAGCCCTTGCCGAGGATTTCCATGGCCTCGTTCAAAACCAGAACCGTGGTCCCCGTGGTTCCTTGATCGATGGCCAGAACAAGAGGGACAAGCGGCTTGCTCATGGGATCCTTTCGTCGGCTGCGGCTTGGATCTGCCTGGTGAAGAAGTCCTCAACTGTAGCGCAAAACGTGGCCTGCTCGATGTCGACGCCGACCAGATGTCCCGAGCGCGGCAACTGCAGGCGCTCGACCACCGACGACGTCAGCCGACCGGCGAGCTCGAACGAGCTTTCGATCGGCACGGTGCGGTCCCGTTCGCCGTGCACCAGCAAGGTGGGCGTGGCAATGGCGCCGAGATCGTCGCGAACCACGCGGGCAAGCTCCATCAGCTCGGCCACGCCCGCAAGAGGCATTTCGTCGAGCGCAGGATTCTCGGCGCGAATGGCCGAATCGCTGACGTCGCTGCCGCCGCGCTTTTTCACCACCGCAAAACGGCTGCGGCGCACGAACGATGGCAACCGCCGCCATACACGCATGAAGACCTCGTCTCGCCTGGGCAGCTGCAAGGGTGGCGCCATCAACGCCAAGGCCGAACTGGCGCGCGGATGACGTCGGGCCAGGCGCAGCGCCAACAGGCCGCCCATGGAAAAGCCCGCGATGGCTACCGCCGGCTGGCCGCTTTCGGCACGCAGCCGCTCGAATGCCGCCTCGGCGCCGTCGAGCCAGTCTTGCCAGCGGGTCTTGCCAAGCACGACCGCGGTTTCGCCGTGCCCGGCGAGAAGCGGCGACGACACGAAGAATCCGGCGGCGGCCAAGAAATGCGCGAGCGGCGCTGTTTCGTACGGCGTGCCGGAAAAGCCGTGCATGCACAGCACCGCCGGCCCGCTGCCGGGTAAGAAGAGGGGAGATTTGTCGCCGCTGCCGGGCACCTGCATCGATCGCGTAGCACGAAAGGCTGCATCATGCGCGCCGGCCGCGCGAGAAATTGGCAAAGCGAGCACGAGGGGGCAGATTCACAGGAATGGGGCTGCTGATTTTCCTCATTGCCCAGGCCGTGGCTCTGTCGCCCGACGGTGGCATTCCCGCGGTCGGAGGCGTGGCGTCCGCGCACAGCTTCGATCCGCGCTGGAGCCACGTCACGACGCCGCGAAAGGGTGCGCCGAGCTCCATCGGTCAACCTAGCTCCGGCTGCGTGCAAGGAGCCGTCGCCTTGCTTTTGCACGGTTCCGGCTACGTGGTCGCGCACCCCGAGCGGCACCGAGAGTACGGGCATCCGTCGCTCGTCGCGTACATCCATGCGCTCGTTGCAACCGCGCGCAAGCAGAAGCTCGGCCTGGTGGTCGTTGGCGATCTGGGCCAGCCGCGGGGCGGGCCCACGCCGACCGGTCACCGCAGTCACCAAAACGGGCTCGACGTGGACATCTGGTACGCTTCGCCCAGCCCGACGCTATCGCCTGGGAAGGCGCCGCTGCCGCCCGCTCCGTCAGTGGTGGATCTGCGCACGAACAAGATGCTGCCGGCGTGGAACAAGAAGGTAGTGAAGCTCGTCGAAGCAGCTGCCGCGAACCCAGCGGTGGACAGGATCTTCGTGCACCCCGCGGTCAAGCGCGCGCTTTGCCAGGACAAGGATGCCAAGGCAGCGCGGGGTCCGTGGCTCGGGCGTCTTCGCCCGTGGTGGGGCCACCAGGATCACTTTCACGTGCGCCTGGGCTGTCCCGCGGACAGCCCCGACTGTGTGCAGCCTCAGCCGCTGCCCGACGGCGATGGCTGCGCCCAAGTCGCCTGGTGGTTCAGCGAAGACGCGCACACCACCGCCAAGAAGCGCGGCCCTCCCGGCGAGAACGCACCCGCCATGCCTGAGAAATGCGAGGGGTTGGTCGAATAGCCGTCAACTATGCGCGAGCGCCACGAAGCGGCCGGCGCGCACGGTACCGGCCGCGGCGATGGCGGAGTGCACGGCGGGGACGGCGAGGCCGAGGCGGCCCGAGGCGGCCTCGACGGGGAGAAGTTTCTTCTGTGCATCGATGCCGGCGCTGGTCTTTTGCAGGACGAGAACGTCGAGCGCGCGCGGCGAGATGTCGTCGGGCAGGGCCCAGGCGATGGTAACTTGGTCTTCACCGACGGCCAGTGCGATGCCAGGCGAGGATGGCAGCGGAATATCCGCCGGTGGAACTTCGATCTCGCGCAGCGGCTGCCAGGTGGATTCGAGCGTGCTCAGTCGTGCTGCCGCCCGCTTGCTGGTCGCCGCGTCGGGGCCGCGCAGGGCGAGCGCGCGGTAGATGGAAATCGCTTCGCCGATGCGTCCCTGGCGCGCGCACAGCTCGGCCATGGTCTCGGTTTCATAAAGATGATCGGTGGTCATAGGCAAGTCTCCCTGGTGCGTGCGATGTCCGCTTGCATGGCGACGATCAATTCGTCGACGTTGGCGAAGCGCCGTTGCTCGCGCAGGTGCGCCAAGAATTCGATGCGCATGCGAGCATCGTAAAGGTCGCCGCTGAAGTCGAGCAGGTGGGCTTCGATGAACAGCTCGGGATCGCCGGGCTTGGTGAAGGTCGGGTTGGTGCCGATGCTGATGGCGGCGGCGCGGGCGGCCAGCTCCCCGTCGAGGCGGCGCGCGCGACCGGCATAGACGCCGGGCTTGGGCAGAATCTCGCCTTCGTAGGCGAGGTTGATGGTGGGCACGCCGAGCTTGCGGCCGCGTTCGAGCCCGTGGACGACGACGCCGTCGATTTCGAAGGGGCGCCCAAGAAGAAGTTGCGCGCCCTCGACCCGTCCTGCCAGGATGAATTCGCGTACTTTCGTCGACGAGCACACGAGCCCGCTCACAGCTACCTGAGGAATGATCGAAAGCCCGATGCCGAGCTTTTCGGTCATACTCGCCAGGAGCGTAGTGCTTCCGCGTCGGTCTTTGCCGAAGCTGAAATCGGCGCCGACCACGACGTGCCGTGCGCCGATGTCCTTGGCGAGCACTTGCTCGACGAATTCTTCGGCCGAACGATGGGCGAACTCTGCCGTGAACGGCTCGGCCAGCACCACGTCGGCACCCGCTTCACCCAAAAGCTCGGCACGCCGAGCGAGCGAGGTCAGCATGGGCGGCGCCAGGTTGGGCGCAAAGAAGCGCGCTGGATGGGGATCGAAGGTCAGGGCCACGGTATCGCCGCTGCTGGCGCTCGCGATGCGCCGAGCTTCCTGCAGCAAGGCGCGGTGGCCCAGATGTACGCCATCGAAGTTGCCAATGGCAACCGCAGGGCTACGCAGCGTTCGCCCCAGCTCCCTGTCGATGTGGTTGCGACCGCGGATGAATTGCACTCCCTTCGGGATACCGGGCAGATCCCACTTCGTCAAATAACCGCAATCTCGACTTCTGCCTCGCTTTCGCATCTCATCGGCCCTATGACCTCGGACCGTCCGCCACGTCCATGGCCGTATCTCCAGCCAGCGCTCTTCGGCGTGGCGCTGGTGCTTTACGCGTCGGTCATGCCGCTCGGCTTGTCGCGCGTCGATGGTGCGTCCCAAGTTGCGGAGGCGCTCGAGCTGGGCACCGGCACCACGCGCGGTTTTTTCGCGCTGCTGGCCACGCGCCTCGGTCAGTACCTTCCGCTCGGCGACACGCCGGCGCGGGCAACCTTCGTCTCGGCCGTGTTTTGCGCTCTGGCGGTGGCGATCGCGGCTCGGCTAGCGCTGCGCGCGTGCATGCTGCTCCGGCCGCCGGCAAACGCGCGCCAGGAAGAGCGCCATTTCGCTCACGAACCCATCGCGGCGGCGGGCGCTGGTTTGGCGCTCGCGTTTTCGCTTACGACCTTCGAGCTCGGCGTGACGGCAACGACGGCCGCCCCGACGTTGGCGCTGCTTCTGGGCGCCGTCTTGGCGGGATTTGCGCTCTTGCGCGACCACGCGCGCGCGGACGCAGCGTACGTTTTGGCCGCGCTGGCGGGATTCTCGGCCGGCGTCGACTCGGTGGCAGGACCGCTCCTTTGGCCGCTCCTTCTCGGGCTTTCGATTTGGGCGCTCCGCAAAGGTGCGCGCTGGCCGCTCATGGCACCGCTTTGTTTCGTGGCGGCGTGGGGCGCATCGGCGCTGGCCGCCGTGGCCGTGTCCTCGACGACCCTCACGCTCGGCGAGTTGCTTTCGGGAATGCAGCCGCTTGGCGTACACAGTCGCGGACCGCTTTCGCCGGTTCTTGTCGAGCTCGCCGACGAGGTCGGTGTCATCGGCTCTTTGCTCGCGGTCATCGGCGCGGTCGCGCTGGCTGCGCGGTCGACCCTCCTGGCGGCGTGGCTGGTCCTGACGGTTGTCGTGAGCTTGCTCTTCGCTGCCTCGTCGCTGCCCGGGCCGGTTGCCGCACCCACGCGCTCGGCGTTTCCGCTGGCGGCATCGATTTTGTGCACGCTGGCCGGCACGGGATTGGTCCATATTGCAAATCGCCTCGGCCGGGCCCGTGCTGCAGGTGCTTTCGCGCTAGCCGCTATCTTAGTCGCCTCGCCTGCGCTGGATGGCGGAGCGCGACGCTGGACCCACCGAGCGATTTCCCCGATGCACCTCCTCGACCGCGCTCTCGCTCGCGCCCAAATTCGCCATGTGGTTTGTCCAGGCACGCCGGAAATGGAAGGCCTGTTCCGCCTGGCAAAAGCCCAGGGACTGCGACCCGACTTGGCTCTCGGGCGTTGTGACGGACGCTGAAAGGGGCCGGCATCGGCCGTCCCGTCTCTGCGCGTCGAGCCGCATGAAACTTCGTGAAGCCGAGCACTTGACCATGCTGGTGGGGTGTTTAACTCAACCCCCAGAGTTCATCCGGAATCGCGAACACGCGAAATAGAAGAAAAAAAGGGACGCACAATCATGGGAAAGATCATTGGAATCGACCTCGGCACAACCAATTCGGTCGTCGCCATCATGGACGGCAAGGAGCCCAAGGTCATCGCGAACGAAGAGGGCGGGCGCCTGACCCCGTCGGTTGTGGCTTGGGATGACAAGGGCGAGGTGCTGGTCGGCCAGATCGCGCGTCGACAGTCGATCACCAACCCTGAAAACACGGTTTTCTCGGCCAAGCGTTTTATCGGTCGCCGCTTTGAGGAGGCTGCCGAAGACATCAAGCGCATGCCCTTCAAGAGCGTGCGCGGCGCGCATGGCGAAGTGGACTTCGAAATTCGCGGCAAGAAAGTGACGCCGCCGGAAGTCGCGGCCAAGGTGCTCGGCAAGCTGAAGAAGGCCGCCGAAGATCACCTGGGTGAGCCGGTCACCGAGGCGGTCATCACCGTGCCTGCCTACTTCAACGATGCTCAGCGGCAGGCCACCAAAGATGGTGGTCGCATCGCCGGCCTCGACGTCAAGCGCATCGTGAACGAGCCGACGGCGGCGGCGTTGGCCTACGGTCTCGACAAGAAGAAGGACGAGATCATCGCGGTCTACGACTTCGGTGGCGGCACCTTCGATATTTCGATTCTCGAAGTCGGCGAAAACGTCGTCGAGGTCGTGTCCACCAACGGCGACACGCACCTGGGCGGTGACGACATCGACCAGCGAATCATGGACTGGCTGATCGCCGAGTTCCGCAAGGACCAAGGCATCGACGTGTCGAAGGACAAGATGGTCCTGCAGCGTCTGCGTGAGGCGGCGGAAAAGGCCAAGATCGAGCTTTCGCAGGTGATGGAGACGGAAATCAATCTGCCGTTCCTCACGGCGGATGCGTCGGGCCCCAAGCACCTTCAGATCCGTCTGTCGCGCGCCAAGCTGGAACAGATGATCGATGACCTCATCCAGCGCACGATCGAGCCGACCAAGAAGGCGCTGGCCGATGCGGGCAAGAAGCCCGCCGACATCGTCGAGGTCGTTTTGGTGGGTGGCTCGACTCGTATCCCGAAAGTTCAAGAAGTCGTGAAGGCCTTCTTTGGCAAAGAGCCCCACAAGGGCGTGAATCCCGACGAGGTGGTGGCGCTCGGGGCGGCGGTCCAGGCGGGCGTTCTCTCGGGCGACGTGAAGGACATGCTTCTTCTCGACGTCACGCCGCTGTCCCTCGGCATCGAGACCTTGGGTGGCGTCATGACGACGCTCATCCCGCGCAACACCACCATTCCGACGAAGAAGTCGGAAGTCTTCTCGACGGCCGCCGATAACCAGACCTCGGTCGAGGTCAAGGTGTTCCAGGGCGAGCGCCCGATGGCGAACGACAATCGTTTGCTCGGCAAGTTCGGCTTGGAAGGCATCCTGCCATCGCCGCGAGGCGTGCCGCAAATCGAGGTCACCTTCGACATCGACGCCAACGGCATCGTGAACGTCTCGGCGAAGGACAAGGCCACGAGCAAAGCGCAGCAGATCACCATCACGGCGTCGTCGGGTCTGTCGGAGGCTGAGATTTCGCGGATGACCAAGGAAGCGCAGGATCACGAGGCCGAGGACAAGAAGCGGCGTGAGGCCATCGAAGCGCGCAATCGCCTGGAGAGCCTGCAGTTCAGCGTGCAGAAGCACTTCGACGACAACAAAGACAAGATCCCCGAGGGCGACCGCGCTCCGCTCGACACGGCTCTCAAGGACGCGCGCGCTACGCTCGACGCGCACAAGGAAGCGACCGATGCCGAGGTCTTCCAGAGTGCGTTCGAGAAGCTGGAGAAGGCGTCGCACAAGATGGCCGAGGCCCTTTACAAGGCGGCCGGCGGTACCGAGGGCGCGCAAGCCAGCGCAGGCTCCGACCACCATGCTTCGGGCGGCGCCGACGGCGCGGGCAAGAAGGACGACGTCATCGACGCCGAGTACACCGAGACGCCGAAGAGCTAACGGCGAGCGAAAAGCGTAGAAAAGGCGAAGAAGAGGGCGCACCAAGGTGCGCCCTTTTTCTTTGCCGCTGCGCTGGTCCCGTCGCTGAGCCAGGGCCGCTCGGGCGTGGTACGATGGCCACGAGGGCTTACTTGACGACGGCTGGACAAGCGAGCTCGCCCGAGCAAGGCGCGCCAACATCGACGGACGCGCTCCCTGCCAAGCGCGCGAACCCGGCCTGGCTCTTGGTCGTCGCCGGATTCGCCGTACCGCTGGTGTTCTGTCGACTTGGACTGGACGCGCACCACGACGGCATCATGTTCAAGCCGGCGCTCGATGTGGCCCAAGGTCGCATGCTCTTTCGCGACACCTTCAGCCAGTACGGAGCGCTCACGACACTGCTGCAAGCGGCGGCTATCAAGCTGTTCGGAGAAAGGCTCCTTTCCATCCGCCTGCTGACGGCGCTTTCTTACGGCGCATCTCTGCTGGTCTTTGCCCGGGTTTGGTCGCGCTTGCTGCCGCGCAGGCTGGTCTCGGCCGTGTACTTGGCAGGTATCTTTCTGGCTCCGTACCTCATGTATTTCTTCTTGCCCTGGTCGTCGGTCTACGCTCTGTTCTTTCAGGGGCTGGCGCTGCTGCTCGCGGTTCGGAATATCGAGAACGGCCGTCGGCTCGATCTATTCCTGTCGGGCGTAGCCGCGGCGGCGGCGCACTGGTGCCGTCAACCCGTAGGGATTTTCTTGGTGCTCGCGCTCGTGATCGGGTTGGCCACGATCCACGGTCGCATCCGCGGCCCACGATATCTCATCGGACAGAGTGGCTGGCTTAGGGCCGGACGTTCCGTTGCCTTCTTCGTGGCCGGGGCAGGCTGTCTGACGGGCTGTCTGCTTCTCTGGCTGGCCAGCCGTGGCGCGCTCAGGGACTGGTGGAAACAGTCTTTCGAGCTCGCCTACGAGTTCGGGCGCCGAAGAGGTGGAGGCTATGCCGTTGCCTCCGTGTTGCGTGCGCTTGTGCCCAGGAACAGCGAGCGTGCGTGGAGTGTGATCGCCCTTCTTTCCGCCGCCCAATGTCTGTGGTCGCTCTCTCGGATGCTTTTCGCGTCCAGTCTGCCGTCGGACTCATCCGAAGCCAAGGTCGCGCTGGCAGGCCTCGTGGCGGTCTCGTCGTGGCCTCAGTTCTTCCCTGTCACGTGCGTAAACCATTGCTACTGGGCCGCCGTCCCGATGTTCGGCGTGGCGGCGTATCTGCTCGTCGCCGTGAGTCGCAGTCCCAGGCGCTTCGCAAGGGCAGCGGCCTGGACGGTCGTCGCCGCGCTCGGGCTGCTCCTCTATTCCGATGTTCTGGTGCGGGCCGGTTTTGCGGCCGAGAAAATCCGCGAATCGACGGCGCCCATCCGCGGTCTCGCGACCTTGGGAGGTCTTCGGGTACCGGCAAAGCAAGCGGCGGATTACGAGACGCTGGCAGCGATCATCGACGAGTATCGCCGCTTTCGACCGGAAGGAACCATCATTACGACGACCCCCGATGCGCTTTATCCGGCACTGCAGTCTCTGCAGGCGGCTTACCACCCCATGTATGTCGATTGGGAGAATAGCCTCACGACGCTTTACCCAGAAGCTCGCTACGCTCGCGACCAATACGCGCTTAGGGCCGGGCCTCTGGTTGTGGGTTCCTACGATCGTGTCGACTTCGACCGCATCGCTCGCATCGGCGATCGACTGGACGTCTTCGCAGCGCGCGGAACCGTCCCGCGCACTATTTTCGTTTGTCGAGAGAGCCAACCAAGCACGACTCGCTTCGAAATCGAGGTCGTGGCCCGGCAAGCGGGAATCATCCGAAGCGCTCTCGTTGAACGAGTCAAGGCTCAGCGAATCCTTGCCCAGGGTTGGGACACGATTCCCGGCACGGGTCAGCCTGGGCTCTTCTTGCTCTCTGCGGGCAGCTCGGTCGGTCCCAAGGCGAATACTCTGGCAATGAAGGTGCAGCCAGGGCAGAGCCTTCGGCTGCGCCTAGTCGGTGAGACGAGCCTCGGAAGGGACGTCGCCGACGACATCCTCGTGTCACTCTGTCTCGAGGATTTCCACTGTCAGCGCCAGAGCGCTCTCGTCTCTCGCTGACGGGCCAAGCGACATCCGTTTCACAATTTACGGTATTGGGCCGAACTATTTACATCTCGGAAACATTCGCAGCCTTCGTTCATGGCATACAAACCGCCTGTTCAAAAACAGCCGCCCCGGTTAAAAAGCCCATTCACCGAGGTGGCAAACCTCGATTTGTTTGCCAATCCAAAACCCAAACAAAGGATGCCCATGACCGCTCGCAAAGACGCCGTCGCAGCCATCGCCACCCAGAAGGTGAATTCCACCGAGAATTACCTCGAGCACGCCGGAGAAGATATCTACGGCAGCTACGTCTTCGGTGACGAGGCTCAAAAAGAGTATCTCCCCAAGCCCATCTACAAGAAGCTCCGCCTCGTCATCGAGGGCAAGGAGAAATTCGACCCGTCGATCGCGGACGCGGTCGCGCAGGGCATGAAGACGTGGGCGATGGCTCACGGGGCGAGCCACTACACGCACTGGTTCTTGCCCCTTACCGGCACCACGGCCGAAAAGCACGACTCGTTCCTCAACCCGGTGGGTGATGGCAAGACCATCGCCGAATTCTCGGGCAAGGTGCTCATCCAGGGCGAGCCCGACGCTTCGTCCTTCCCCTCGGGCGGCATCCGCGCCACCTTCGAGGCCCGCGGCTACACCGCGTGGGACGTGACCAGCCCCGCCTTCCTACAGGTCGAGCCCAACGGCGTGACTCTGACCATCCCGACGGCCTTCGTCTCGTACACCGGTGAAGCGCTCGACCAGAAGCTTCCGCTCCTCCGCTCGCAGGAAGCTGTGGCCAAGCAGGCCATGCGCATTCTCAAGTGGTTCGGCAACACGACCACGCAGAAGGTCTTCACCACCATCGGCCCCGAGCAGGAATACTTCCTGGTCGATCGTCGCTTCGCCGAGCTGCGCCCCGACCTTCTGCTCACCGGCCGGACCCTCTACGGCGCGCCGTCGCCCAAGGGTCAGGAGCTCGAAGATCAGTATTTCGGCGCCATCCGCGAGCGCATCCTGGCCTTCATGATGGACTTCGATCGCGAGATGTGGCGCGTGGGCATTCCCGCCAAGACCCGCCACAACGAGGTCGCCCCGGCCCAGTTCGAGCTCGCCCCCATGTTCGAGGCCACCACCGTGGGTTCGGACCACAACATGTTCGCCATGAGCATCATGCGCAAGGTGGCGGCCCAGCACGGCCTGGCTGCCCTGCTGCACGAGAAGCCCTTCAAGGGCGTGAACGGTTCGGGCAAGCACAACAACTGGTCGCTGGCGACCGACGACGGCGAGAACCTGCTCGAGCCGGGCAAGACTCCGCACGACAACGCCCAGTTCCTCACCTTCCTGGCCGCCATCCTGCGTGCCGTGGATACGCATGCCGACCTGCTTCGCGCCTCCGTGGCCGACGCCGGCAACGATCACCGTCTCGGCGCCAACGAAGCGCCGCCCGCGATCGTCTCGGTGTTCCTCGGCGAGCAGCTCGAAGACATCGTGGAGCAGCTCGAGAAGGGCGACGCGTCCACCTCGAAGCAGGGCGGTCACCTGGAGCTCGGCGCGACCACGCTGCCAGTTCTCCCGAAGGACGCCACCGACCGCAACCGCACCTCGCCGTTCGCCTTCACGGGCAACAAGTTCGAGTTCCGAGCCGTCGGTTCGTCGGTGCCGATCTACTGGCCCCAGACGGTGCTCAACACCATCGCCGCCGAGTCCATCGAGTTCATCGCGGACAAGCTGGACAAGCTCAAGACCGGGGACTTCGCGGGTCTGACGAAGATCCTCTCGGGTATCATCAAGGAGCACAAGCGCGTTCTCTACTCGGGCAACGGCTACTCGGAAGAATGGCACGCCGAGGCCGCCAAGCGCGGTCTACCCAACAACAAGAGCACCGTGGACGCTCTGCCGGCACTCACCACCGACAAAGCCAAGAAGCTCTTTCCGAAGTTCGCCGTGCTGAGCGAGCGCGAGCTCGACAGCCGCGTGGAGATCTCGTGGGAGCGCTACGTGAAGGTGCAGAATATCGAAGCCTCCTGCGCTCTCGAAATGGCCAAGACCCAGATCCTGCCCGCCGTCGCCGAGTACCTGTCGGCTATCTCGGGCGCCGGCAAGTCCAAGGGCATCAGCAAGATCTCGGACAAGGTTGCCGCCCTGGCGGACACTCTGGTCGACCGCATCGAAGCGCTCGAGAAGGCACAGCATGCCGCGCACGGTGCGGGCTCGGTGCATGCCGAAGCCAAGGCCTTCAAGGAGAAGGTCGTTCCGGCGCAGGAGTCCTTGCGCGAAGTTGCCGACGAGCTCGAGACTTTGGTCGGCGACTGCTACTGGCCGCTGCCCAAGTACCGGGAGCTGCTCTTCCAGTACTAAGTAGCGTACCCGTACGACCAACGAGTCCCCTCATTGCCCTCGGGTGGTGAGGGGATTTGTATTTGTGCTCGATCGCCTCCGGGGGCCGACATCTGCTAAAACCTCGGCGATGCTCCAGATCCTTGCGCAGATCCCCTCCAAGCTGCTGTTCGTGCTGGCCTTGCTGCTCGCGGTCGTGTCTGCGCTCTGGGATGCGCGCGCGCGTCGCCGCGACCCGAAGACGCCGAGGACCTCGACGCCCCTTTACCTCGTGGTCGGTGCGTGGCTGCTCCTCGGGCTGCGCGGCGGCTCGTGGATTCCGTCGGGCGGCATGTTCGCGCACGAATGGAAGCCGGTACCCATCTTTTCCTACGGCGTGATGCTGGGAACGTCCATGGTCGTCGGCTGGTTCGTCGCACTTCGGCTGGCCAAGCAGGACGGCATCCCCGCCGAGCAGGCGGGCGCCATCTACATGTGGACCGCGGTCTGGTCGATCGTTGGGGCGCGCCTCCTCTACGTCATCACCGAATGGCAGGAATTTTCGAACCCGCTCGACATCATCCTCCTCAACAAGGGCGGTCTGGTCGCGTACGGCGGCATGATTGGCGGCTTCCTGGCCAGTTGGTACGGCTGCCGCAAGCGCAAGATTCCCCTGCTTCGCTGGGCCGATGTCTCGGCGCCGTCCGTCGTCCTCGGCACCGCCATCACGCGCGTCGGCTGCCTGCTCTACGGATGCGACTACGGCCGCCTCAGCGACCTACCATGGGCGATTCGTTTTCCCAAGGGATCGCCGGCCTGGCAAGACCACGCCGCGCACTTCGGCCTCGACCCTAATTCCCTGCGCTCGCTGCCGGTTCACCCGACGCAGATTTACGAAAGCCTCGCCACCTTCACGGTCTTCTGCGTGCTCATGTACTTGCGTCGCGTGCGCAAGTTCTCCGGCGAGGTCTTCGTCGGCTGGGTCTTGGGCTACGGCATCGCTCGACCCATTATCGAAATCTACCGCGGCGATTCGGATCGCGGAAACATCGGGCCGCTTTCTACGTCGCAATTCATCGGCATCGTTTCGGCGTTGGCCGCGTCCACGCTGTTCTACTTCTTGCTCAAGAGATACAGGCAGGACGCAAGCGCGCTGCGATTGTGGGAGCAGCCACTGCCCGTGGCTGGGGAATCGACCAAGTCCAAGCCTGCGCGTCGCAAACGTCGCTAGACCGCTAGCCTGCGGGTTAGGCGTGCAACCCGGCGTCGATGGTCGGGGTATTTCCGAGAACGAGACGCGCGACGCCCTTCTGATGTATAAATCCGCCTGTCAATCGGATTTAGCGAATTTCGGGGGTAAACATGAGCCTTAAGCGCAGCCACGCCAGCACACATTCCGGCTCCGGGGCCGGCTCTGAATCGGGAGCCAAGCTCGGCCGCCAGGAGCTTTTCGACGAGCTCAAGAAGCACGCGCAGAGTGCGCAGATCTTCACGCCGGTCGATATTTCGATGGCTATTGGTGCGAACGAAGCCGCCGTTTCCCGTGCACTTCTCGGTCTTGCCGCTGAGGGGTATCTCGAGAAGGTCGACGTGGGAAAGTACCGCTCGACGCCGTTCCAAGAGGTGCCGCAGGCCGAGTTCATCAAGGCTCTGGCTCGTGCGTCCAAGACCGACTCCACCCGACAGCGCGATCTGTCCGAGATTGCCCGTCTCAAGCAGAACAACGATGTCATGCGTGCCAAGCTGCTCGGCGCCTTGGCCGAACGGGATCACTATTTGGCTGTGCTTAAGCAGCACGGCATCGATCCAGGCCCGCTTCCCACGGCACAACCGGTGGCCGAGCCCGCCGCACCGCCCTCCGGCGCAGCCTCGGTCGAGCCCACGCAGCAGAGTTGAACGACGGCGTGAGCGCTCTTGCGGCTGCGCTTCTCGATCCGCGTGAAGCACGAGCCCACACTGACGGGCGTGTCGACCTCTGTCGATCGAACGATCGAGACGCCGGCACGTGACGGCATCCTCATCGGCCGGCGCTCGGGGGCGGACATTCAACTGCCCTTCGCCGCCGTTTCGGCCGAGCACGCCCGCCTGGTTCGGGCAAGAGCCGGCTGGTGTGTGGAGGATCTTGGCAGCGCCAACGGCACGTTTCTGGCCGATCGTCGCTTGCCGGCTGGGACGCCCGAGCCTATCGCTGCCGGCGACGTGATGAGAATTGGCAACGTCGAGGTGCTCTTCGACGGTGCGGTCGACTCCGACGCGGACCTCGCGGCGGCTGGTACCGCTACGCTGGCGCGGCATTTGGTTCACGATCTTTTCCAGGCGCTGCCGCCCGCCGAAAAGCCTCGTCTGCTGGTCATCGCTGGCCCGGCGGCCGGACGGGAGCTATCCCTATCGGCAAGCGCCCGCGTGATGAAGTTAGGTCGTGCCGACGGATGCGATTGGGTGATTCCCGACAACGACATGTCCCGCGAGCACGCGGCATTCGAGCGGGGCGCCGACGGCATTGCGGTCCGTGACCTCGGCTCGAAGAATGGCGTTCTGGTCGATGGTCAGCCGGTGACGGGCGCTCGGACACTGCATGATGGCCAAGTGGTGGTTCTAGGAAATACTCGAGTGCAGGTCGTCGATCCCGAGGAGCGTTACCTGCGGCAGATGGAGCAGATGCCAGCGCAGGCGGCGGTCGAAGCGGGGGCAGCCGCATCGGCCAAGCAGGAGCGAAATTCGACGCGACTTCCGGTGGTGGCGGCCACGATTGCTGCCACGACCTTGCTCGTTTGCCTCGGGCTCGTGCTAGCACTTGTGTTCTTTGCCAAGCTGTAGTTCAACGGCTAGCTCGGGTTCCATGGAAGTTCGCGTTCCACTGATTTTTCGGCCGGTCTATCAGTCCCTCGTGTGGGGCGGACGCCGTATGGCGGCCTGGGGGAGGGTCTTGCCCGACGGGCCGATCGGCGAGGCGTGGGAGCTGGCGGATCATGTGCGCGGCATGAGCGTGGTCGCCGGCGGGCCCTTCGCTGGACGGTCCTTGCGCGAGTTGGTTCTGGGCGCTGGGCCTGCGCTGGTCGGTGATGGCTTTTCGGGGGGCGAGTTTCCTCTGATGGTCAAGCTCATCGATGCGCGCCATCGTTTGAGCGTGCAGGTTCACCCCGACGCTGAAATGGCGCGCAAGCTCGGCGTTGGCCAGCACGGTAAGACCGAATGCTGGGTGTTTCTCGAAGATGGCGGAGAAGTTTTTTGCGGTACATCGCCCGGGGTTGACCGCCTGGGCTTCGAACGCGCTTTGGCCGAGGGCAATGTAGCGGCCGCGCTCAATCGCTTCGACGCGCGCAAGGGCGACGTGTTCTTCCTGCCAGCGCGGACAGTGCACGCTCTCGGCGAGGGGTGTTTGCTGTACGAGCTTCAACAGACCTCCGACATCACCTTTCGCGTCTACGACTGGGACCGCTTGGGGCTGGACGGCGAGCCTCGACCACTGCACGTGACCGAGTCCATGGCGACCATCGACTTTTCGCGCGCCGGCTTCGGGCCACACCGCCCCGAGGCTTGGCGCCCGCTCGGCGGCCCGATCGAGGGATCGCCGAGTTGCCTATCTCGTGTCTTGGTGGATTGCGCACATTTCTCCCTGCTCGAGCAGACCGTGCGCGGCACCGTGGATCAGGCGAACGGGGTGGCGTGCGCGGTCGTGACCTGTCTGACGGGGCAGGGGACGCTATCTACGGATGGGGGCGAGGTAGCATTTCTACCCATGCAGACGGTGCTTGTGCCCGCCGATGCCGGTCGCTGGCGCCTGAGTGTTTCGGGCGAAGCGCGTGTCCTCGTCGCTATCCCGAAGTTCTGACCGGCCCTGTCGGCAGCTGCCGTGACCGTGGATGTCTGCATCGTGAATAGGATAAATCCGACCAGAGCGGTCGTGATTTCGGTGCATGCACTGCCCGTGCGATCCACACTTGATCATGGGCCGTGCAGTATTTCTCGCCCAGCAGCGCTTCGACCTGGCTGTCGTCGGAGCGGGCGCCACAGGGTGTGCCGTGGCCCGCGACGCTGCTCTGCGTGGGCTGTCGGTGCTCCTTCTCGATCGCGGTGATATTGCTTCGGGAACGTCGTCGGGCTCGTCGCGGATGATCCACGGTGGCTTACGCTACCTGATGCGCGGACAGTTGGGACTGGTACGCGAGTGTCTCAATGAACGCACGATCCTTTGCCGACTGGCGCCGCACCTCGTGCGGCGTGCGCCTTTCGTGATCGCGCTGTCGCGACCCGCGTGGCGCGAGAAGTGGCCGGTGCGCTTTGGGCTCGGCCTGGCTCGGCAGCTTTCGGCAGGCGCCGAAGCTCCGTCGAGAGTGATCAATCACGCGGCACTGGCGGATCTTCTACCGGACGTTGCCACCGAATCCCTGCGTGGCGGGCTGCAATTCGAAGATTGCGTGACCCGCGACGCGCGGCTGTGCCTAGAGGTCGCGCTGGGTGCGCGCACCGCTGGTGCCTCGGTCGCGACCTACCTCGAGGTCTTGGGCACCGAGATTCGCGATGGACGCGCGGTCGGTGTGCATGTCCGCGACCACCTCGACGGCGAAGAGGCGACCATCGCTTGTCGAGCGATGGTGCAGACGCTGGGGCCATGGACTGGTTCGCTCGACGTCGGCGGCGTGGGGGACGCGCCGGGCGTGGCTCCTGGCCGGGGCACGCATCTCGCGGTGCCGGCGTTCGTTCCGGCGGACACGGTGGTGGCCGCGCTCCACCCCGTCGACGGCCGCTATGTTTGGGCGGTCGGGATGGATCGCTACACGTGGCTGGGCACGACCGACGAGCCCCAGCCCGACGACCCGGACCACTGCCGGCCCAGCGAACGAGAAATTGCCTACCTTTTGACGTGGCTTGCGCACTATACGCGCACGCCGGCCGACCACGTGTTCCTGGCGCGCGCGGCGTTGCGCCCCCTGGTCCACGGCACCAGCCGTTCGCGCGATTTCAGGTGCGGCTTCTCGGACTCGGGCGTGCTGGTGGTGGCGGGCGGAAAAATTACTACCGCGCGAGCCATGGCCGAGGAGGCCGTCGACAAGATTTTGGCGTCGCCAGCGCTGCGCGAGGTGGTGGCGCAGCCGTGTCGCTCGGCCGAGGTTGCGTTGCCGGGTGCGCCGCCGGTTGCCATGGACGAGTGGATCGAGCGCCACCGCGAGGTGCCGCTGGCACCAGAGCTCGTCCACCACCTGCTCTTCCGCTACGGCCGCCGGGCGACCGCCATCTTCGACCGCATGCGCGCCGACGCTCGGTCGGGCCTGCCGCTGCATCCCGAGCGCCCCGAAGTTCCGGCCGAAATTGACCACGCGGTCGAGCACGAATGGGCGCGTAGCTTGTCCGATGTTATGTGGCGCCGGACCGAGCTCGCCTTTACGGCTGATCGTGGTGCCGCAGCTGTTTCGCACGTGGTTGCGCGTATGGGGCGTTTGCTCGGTTGGACGCCCATCGAAGCGCAGCGCCAGCAGATTCGTTACGAGGCCGAGGTGGACGCCGTCCTATCGCCCCTCGGCCGTCCCGTTCCAGTTACTCCGGCTCCCGTTCCCTTCGCGATCTAGTGCCTCGACCGCCACTGCATTACGCTGCGGTCGGAGCACTAGCGATTTCTTACTGACAGATTCCGGCTCGCACCCGGCTGAACGGGTTGGCCTTGCTGTCCGAGTTGTCGATGGGCACAAGGCACATGTTCGCGGACACGTTCACCGGGCTTGGTAGCGAGCTCGAGCTGAGAGTCAGATTGCCGCTCACGACTTTGACTTCGCTCTTGGACGTCACGTCGCCATAGGCATCGCAGGTGGCAGCGGGTAGCAGGACCGAAGGCTTGGCTTCGCCACCCAGCATCACCTCGAAGATCTCGTTGGAAAGCCATTCCGGCATATCCACGCGCAGCGACTCCGATAGCTTGTTGAGCATCATCGCGAGCTTGATATCGAGTGCCGGGTCGAAGGTGATCAGGGTGCCCTCGGGCGTCTTCTTGAAGGTGACGCTGAGCTTGCGGCCATTGTTCGGATTGACGTCCAACGTTCCCAAGGGATTGCCATTGAGGGTAACGTTGGTGGCATCGCTCCCAATCCCGAGGCCCGAAAAGGTGAGCTCCGTCGCAGCCTTTTGGGTGCTGAATGCGCCGGTGAAACCGCCCAAGTGTCCCGAGAAAGTCCCCGACTTCTCTTGGACGCCGCAGCTATCGTCGCAAACCGCGGCACCGGCCACCTGCACATCGACTGCACCAAGATTCACCGTGTAGCCGATGGTGTTGGTGACGGAATTGAGGGTGAGCAGAGTCGTGGGATCCGAAGGCAGGGCGGTCACGGCGACCGGTTTGCCCTTGGCTTGCCCAACCAGCAAATCGAATTTCTCGAGGACGGAGGTCGAGATGGCAAAGTCATAGTCGGCACGCTTCTCGAGCGAAGCTCCGATGACGCCGACAAGGTGTTCGGGAAGATTCTTCTGGTCTGCCGCCGTCAGAAACGGCCGAACGGCGTTCAACGCCTGGGTGAGATCGACACGAGCCGATAGCTTCGTGGGGCCGAGCACGGCAGTTCCGGGCGCGTAGCGTGCCTCGCCGACGAGCAGAGCAACGTTGAGGGTGTCGTCGGAGTTCGCGGTAACCACGAATCTCAGAGGATTGGCGGTCAGCTTGTCGACGCACGTCGTGCTCGCGCCACATGCCGAAACGGGATCGATCTTGTAGACGACCTGGTTGCCATCCTTGAGCTCGACGAATTCCTCGCGGAACACGTGGTCGCTCGCTTCTTTGGCGACTTGGTGAAGGAAGTCGTCGAGCCCCTTGGTGTCGACCTTACCCGAGGAGAAGTCGCCGGTGGTGCCAGGGCATGCCGAGGCGCTCCCAAGGGCAGAGTTGATACCGACCGTGGCCACTGTGGTGCTGTTGGTGGTGTTGAGCTGTGCCGTCGAGTCGGCGAGGCCGACAATCAGCGCGTTCACACGCTGGTTGACCGACGCGGTGGCCTCGGTGGAATCGATCGGTCTTGGCGAAACCACCGTGCCGGTCACGCCACCGCTTCCAACGCCGACGGTGCCACCCGTGGCGATCGTTCCACCTGTGGAAGGTGATCCGCCCGGGCTTGGATTGCATCCGATGATCAACGAGCACGCGCTTCCGAGTAGCCCCACCAAACCAAATCGTAGATTCTTCATTATGTCTCTCGCTCCTCTGGGAGAATAGGTTCGCCCCCTAATTGGACTCCAAATCTTTTGCCTTCGCGAGCATTATTTGCGCTCGGCTTGGCCGAGGTAGCGGATCGATGAGACGAGTATCACACGGTAATGTCGGTCGCAGTGTCGGTTCTGGAACCACGCCCGAGCCGCTGTCCAAGCGCGGCTTCGCGCATGCTTTCGCTCTCTGTTTCGTGGTTCTTGCTACCGCTGGTTTTCTGGCCGCGCGGATACCGGTGCTCATGCACAGGCCCTTCGATCCCGACGAATTCGAACATGCCCACGCAGCCTGGTGCGTGTTCAAAGGAATGCTTCCTTACAAGGACTTCTTCGAGCACCACACGCCTTGGTACTACTACACCTTGGCGCCGTTCTTTCATTGGTTCGACGTCGACCTGTCCTTCGAAAGTGCGAAGCACTTCCTACTCTTCGGGCGCGGCCTCTCGCTGGCGCTGACGACACTGTCGATGGTTCTCTTGGCCCTGGTTGGGCGCCTTTGGAAAGACCGCGGCGTCGGGCTGGTGGCTGCTCTGTTTCTGGTGGGACAACCGTTCTTCTTTCAAAAAACCATCGAGATGCGTCCCGACGTGCTGGCCCTTCCGTTCTTTCTGGCCAGTCTTGGTTTCCTGCTGCGTGGACTTGCCGCCGGCACCGACGAGGCAAGAAGACGTCTTCGCTCTTTTGTTGGAGGAGGTCTGAGCGTCGGTGCTGCCATCCTGTGCACGCAGAAGATGCTCTTTGTCCTTCCCGGCGCGATCGCAGGTATGGTCATCTGGTCGCTGTTTGCGGGGTGCGGGCGGCGACGGCGGATTGTCTTGACCGCGGCCTTTCTGTTGAGTGTTTGTCTTCCAGTCGCCCTGACTTGGGCAGCATTCGCGCTTCGTGGAGCCGGCCATGCGTTCATTGCGAACAATTTTCTTCTCAATGCCAGTTGGAAGCACGTCGAAGCAGAACAGTTTCGCAACCTGATAAGAACGAGTCGCCCAATTCTGATCTTAGCGGGATTGGGCACCCTCGTCTCCCTCTATCATTTCATTCGTTCCGAGCAGCGCCCATTCGAAGGCATTCTGTTGTTTTGCACGGTGGTTGGGCTCTTTGCTGGACTTCTCGTCATTCCCGTTGCGTACCGACAGTATTACCTAATGCCTTTGCCGATCGTCTGCTTGTTTGCCTCCCAAGGGCTTTTCGTTTTTTTGGGACGCGTGCGAGACGGCGCTCGGCCATGGCTCCTCGTTTTGGCCATGTTGCCGCTGGCGGTGCTACCAGTCCTCGACATGCGGGCGACTCTCAAGTTGCGCAACGACAATCAACTAGCAAGGCTGCGCTATGTCTTCGAGACTACGAAGCCAACGGATGTGGTCATGGACGGTTGGGAAGGGATGGGGGTATTTCGTCCGCACGCCTTCTACTACTTCTTTCTGCACGGCGAGCTGATCGACAGGCTTCCGCGCGAGAAAGTAGATGCCTACCTGGCGGCGCTTGAAAGTGGGAAGATTCGCCCGAGACTGATTGCCATGGACGAAAACCTCGTCGCCCTTGGGTCGAGGTTCCTGAGGTTCGTCAAGGCCAACTACGCGCGTAAGGATGTGCCCGGGCAAGAGCGGCAGGCGGGCTCCGAATGGCGGAGGTTCTTCAAGAAAGTCCTCAGGAAGAACGACGGAGCGTGGGAGGGCTTCTACTTTTCGAGAGACGGATTCGACTGAAGCTCATTGGCGCGGTCTTGCGCGGCTAACCTGAAAGAACCGCTCGCAGGAGATCGGGCCTGTCGGTCTGAATGCCGTCGACGTCTCGCTGGAGAAGGATGCGCATCTGTTCGGGCTCGTCGACGGTCCATACTTGCACGGCCCAGCCGCAGGTGTGGGCAGCGGCAATGAACGCGGGCGTTGCAACTTCGTGGGTGCCTTCGGCAAAGGGAATGGCGAGGACGTCGTAGGGCACATCCGCGATGGGCCTGCCGGTGGCGACGGCGACCAGGAAGGCTCGCGCTGCGCCTTCGGGAAAGAAGTGCGCCATCTCGGGCGCGGCATCGACCAGGCTTGCCGCAACCCGGTCCTCGGCGCTGCCGATGCAAACGCGCTCACTCGCACCTGCCGCGCGAATGGTCTCGATGACGGCGGTGCGTGCCGCCTCGTCGTCCTCTTTGACGTCGATCATGGCGGGCAACGGCACCCGACGCAGAACCTCGTCCAGCGTCGCAAGCCCGATGCCTTGGCCGCGGTAAGGGAAGGATCGGCCACCATCGAGTGAAAAATTCCAGGCGGCGTCCAGCCGGCCAAGCTCCGCAGCGGTGAGGGCGCGGACAGGCCCGCAGCCGCTCGTAACGCGATCCACGTCAGCGTCGTGCGAGACCATCGGCACGCCATCGTGAGACAGGTGCACGTCGAGCTCGATCTGATGCGCGCCCCAGAGGTCGCGAGCCTGGGTGAACGCGAAGAGCGTGTTCTCCGGGGCGATCTTGGCGCCACCACGATGGGCCACCAGCGTCGGACGCGGCAGCGACGAAAGGAACGGCTTGGGCGAACGGGAAGAGGGGGAACCCATGACTTGATTCTACTCGAAGAGCTTGCCGGGATTCATCAGCCCGCGCGGATCGAAATCACGGCAAAGCGTCCGCAGCGCCTTCATCGCCAGCGGCCCCTTTTCGGCTTCGAGGTAGGGCAGGTGGTCCGTGCCCACGCCGTGTTGATGGCTGATGGTGCCGCCGTGTAGGGCGACGACTCGGCTGGCGGCGCCCTTGAGCATTTGCCAGCGGCGAAGGTTCTCGTCGGCATCGGCGTGCAGGGGAAAAAAGTACGTGGTGTAGACGCTCGAGCCATGCGGATAGACGTGCGAGAGGTGCGAGAACACGTGCACGGGCACGGCCTCGCGCGAAAGCTCACCACGCAGCGACGTTGTGATGCCGTCGACCATGTCGGGGAGGCGGCTCCACGTGCAAGCCGTTTCGAGCGTGTCGACCGCGTAGCCGGCGTCCCACAGGCTATTGCGGAGGTAAGCGCTCCGAAATCGATTGGCGTACCATTTGCGGCCGAGCGTCTGCCCGACGTGGATTCCCCGCGCGCCACGTGCGATCGACAGTACCGACCGCCTCGCGCTGCCCACCACGTCGGCCCGTCCAACCAATCCGATCAGGAGCAAGCAGCCCTCGGCGCGGGCGCCGCGCAGGCCGAGGTAGCCGCGCAGGGCAGCGACGAGGCGCGGATGCCCGGCAAACGCGAGGGTCGTTTCGGTCTCGGCCGGTGTGGCTAGGCGGAGCATGGCGAGTGGTAGGCCTGCTTGTCCCAGTCGTTGGGTCGCTGCGAGACCGTCGCTCCAGGTACGAAAGAAGATCGCCTGCCACGCCTCCCGCTCGGGCAGGGCGCTCACGCGTACGGTGGCGTGGGTGAGAATACCCAGACGGCCTTCCGAGCCGAGAAACCACTCGCGCACGTCGGGGCCGGCAGCGGAGGCGGGGTAGCAGGGCAAATCGACGGGTCCCGCCGGCGATTCGACGTGGCCGCCCACGAACATTTGTTCCATCCGTCCGTAGCGCAGCGACTGCTGTCCGCTCGAACGGGTTGCTACCCAGCCGCCCAGGGTCGAGTAGTCGAAGGACTGCGGAAAGTGACCGAGGGTGAGCCCAACCGGGCGAAGGCTTGCTTCGATGGCGGGGCCGGCGATGCCCGCGCCGAAGGTGGCAAGTCGGCCGCGTTCGTCCAGGTGGACGAGCGTCGCCATACGGCCGAGGTCGAGGGTTAGTACGGGGGCTGCGCCGCCGCGCGGGGTAATATGACCGACGACGCTAGTCCCTCCTCCATACGGGATGACCTCGGCACCGACCTGGTTAGCGAGGCGCAAGAGCTCGCGGACCTCGGTGTCGCTGGTTGGATAAGCGACTCCGTCGGGAATAGCGCGGACGCGGCCGAAGCGCAGCGCGATCCAGTCGCCGAGACTCTGGCCGCATGCGTGGCGAAGGCGCTCTTCGGCGGTGGTGATGACCAGGGGATGGGCTGGAAGTCGTGAAGCAGCAACGGAGTCAAGCGCCGTCCCGAGGGGCGCATCCTGCGGACGCTTGGGTGGGCCGAGTTTCTCGGCCAGAAACTCCGTCGCCGTGGCGGGCAGCGGAAACGAAACACCTTCGTCGCCCCAGCCGTTCCAGCGTCTCATGCGATCCCCAAGAGCGCGTGCGCCGTCGTCACACCTTGATCCTACACCATGGATTTTGCGATCCAAGACCGGCGCCAGCTCCGTCGGGGAGCTATGCTTGATTGTGGAAGCGGTGGACACGCGCCCAAAGGAGTCCTCGCGTGATTATCTCGTTCAACGAAGAGCAGAAGCTGATCCGCGATTCCGTTCGTGCCTTGGCTGAGCGTCAGGTGGCGCCTATGGCCGCCGAAATTGACCGTAGCGAGCGATTCCCGAAAGAGACTTTCGACAAGCTCGGGGAAATGGCGCTGCTCGGAATCATGATTCCGACGGAATACGGCGGCGCCGGCGCGGACGTCATCTCGTGTTGCATCGTCCTTTCCGAGCTGGCGCGCGTATGTGCGTCGACGGCGCTTTCGTACGGCGCGCACACCGTCCTGTGCACCAACAACCTTTACCTGCACGGGACGGAGGCGCAGCGGAGGAAGTACCTACCCGACCTCATCAGCGGCAAACGCCTGGGCGCGTGGGCCGTCACCGAACCGGTTGCCGGCAGCGATGCGCTGGGCTTGCAGTGCCGAGCCGAGCGGCGGGGCGACGAATACGTCCTCAATGGTTCGAAGATCTTCATTACCAACGGTCCGGTCGCCGACGTGTTCGTGGTCTTCGCGCGCACGCGCCCCGGCGCAGCCAAGCAAGGGCTGAGCGCCTTCATCATCGAGCGCGGTTATCCGGGCTTCGCCGTTGGGCCGAAGCTGGAAAAGATGGGGATGCGCGGATCGCCGACCTCCGAGGTGTTCTTCGACGATTGCCGGTGCCCCGCAGAGAATTTGCTTGGCGAGGAGAATCGCGGCGCCGCGCAGATGATGGCCGGCTTCGACATCGAGCGGGTGACGTTAGCGGCGATTCCGCTTGGCATCGCAGAGGCGGCGCTCGAGGCGTCGCTCGGGTACGTGAAGCAGCGCAAACAGTTCGGCAAGCCCATTGGTGATTTCCAGATGGTTCAGGAAATGCTGGCCGACATGGCGACCGAGCTGGAGGCGGCGCGGGCGCTGGTCTACTTCGCCGCGCGCAAGCTGCAGGAGGGGAAGAAGGCGACCCGCGAGGCATCCATGTCCAAGCTCTACGCGTCCGAGGTCGCCACGCGCGCGGCGCTGAACGCCATCCAGATCCACGGCGGCTACGGCTACATGAAGGACTTTCCCGTCGAGCGCATGTTGCGGGACGCGAAGCTGATGGAAATCGGAGCTGGGACGTCCCAGATTCAGCGCCTGATCATCGCCAGGGAGCTGTTGGGCAAGGGGTGAGACGGAGGAGATAGAGAGCGTCTCACGGCGCGGATGGGAGGAGGCGGCGCTCGGCTGATGTGGCCTCTCGCCAGGAATTCCTTCGGCGGGAACGGAGGCCAACGGCCGCGCGTTGCGCTTCCATGGCCTCCTTGGACTCCGGCTGGCATCCGCTCGCTGCGCTCGCGGAGCGCCTGCGTACATCCCGCTGTTCTGTCCGCAAAGGCCGAGAATCGAAGAGCCATCACACGGTTTCGATACCATCGCTGAGGCGTCTTGGGGGCTCTTTTTCGCGAGCCAGTTCGGGCAAGCCAACATCGACGTGGAAGCCGCATTGCCTGGCGGCGGTGATGCGGATTTCCTCATTAGGCGCGCCGCGGAAGCCGGCCTATGGATCGATTGCGTAGCTCCTGATCCTCGACAGGATCGGTTTCGTAAAGATCAGGAATTCACTGCGGAGAGCTGGTTTGCTTGCGAGGCGCGGCGCAAGTGGAAGAACAAGTTCAGGGCCGCTCGCAAAGCCGAGCCAACGATTGCTACAGCAGTAGCTCTTACCGTGGGGAAATACCGCGTGCCGGATGCGAACAATCTTTGGGAGAATCCGCCTGAACGCACAGAGCAACTAAGCCTCCGTCGTGGGCTTGACTGGAAGGCGACCTGCGCCGAGCCGCTGGTATCCGCGCCCGAGTGGTTGTGGGAAACGTGCCCAGGGCTCGAAGTCGTCTGGGCGGGTGAACTGCCTCAATCTGGGGATTCTCTCGTGCCCGCGATCTTGTGTGCTTGGCGTCGTCTGTCGTAGCCGAACAGGGAGCAGTGGCACCTCCTCTCAGTCGTCCTTGGTGTCGTTCGGCACGAAGTAGACATCGGTCGGGCGCAGCTTGCTGTTGCGCAGAAAGCGGGGGCGCACCGGCATGCCGATCCAGTCGAGGGACGCGTCGGCGCAGTCGACGCCCATGAGGCGCGAGAGAAAGAGCGTGTCGACCCCATCGAATTCGATGAGCGCGAGAACGTAGGGTGTTTGGCTGAGAAATTCTTCAGAGCCGAAATGGCAGACGGTGAAGGCGTGAACGTGGGCGGCGCGGTCGGTGATGTCGACCCAGGCTGTCTCTTCGCCGGTAACCATGTCGTGGCCGCGCGGAGTGGCGTAGGTGTAGCGGGATCCGGGTGTGCGTGTGGCCAGAAGGTGCCGGTTGGATGCCGCTGCGAACCACGGGCTGTCTTGCGCGTACGAATGAAGGTAGGTGACCTTGTATTCCTGCTCGATCTGAATGGGCGCCATGCGCTTGAGCATGGCCAAGGTGTCGGGATCGGTCTCCGTTGGGAAAGGCACGCCGTGGACGATGTAACCGCCGAGGGTTTCCGGGACGCGCGTAGGAAGTTTCGCCATGGTGAGTCCTCTCAGTCCTGCCGTTCCATGACGGTGACGGCAATGTAGGTACCGGTGCCGGCGTGCGAATGGATCGCGCCGCGGCGGGCATTGGGGACCTGTAAAGTCGGATTTCCGAAGTGCTTGCCGACGGTGCCCTGCAGCTGCCAGAGGGAGAAAACCGCCTGCATGAGCCCGGTGGCGCCGACGGGGTGTCCGCACGCGAGGAGTCCACCCGATGGATTCACGGGACAGACTGTCTTTTCAGGCAGCGCAAGGCCGTAGTCGACGCTCGGCATGAAGGCGCGCCCCGAGGCCGCGAACGGGCCGCCCTCGCCGTAGCGGCAGAGTCCGAGATCTTCGTAGGTTTGGACTTCGCTCGAGGTGTAGGCGTCGTGCAATTCGACGAAGTCGAGCTCGTGCAGTGGATCGCGGATGCCGGCCTGCTTGAAGGCCATCTTGCCCGCCATGCGCCCGCCGCGGAACGAGTGAACGCCCGGGTAGCGCGTACCGCGATCCCACAGCGCGCGGTAGTAGGCGCGCGTTTCGTCGGAAGTGCTCTCGGCTTCGGTGGCGTAGTCGCGCATGAACACGTCGTAGTCGTGGTGCGGGCGATCGGCCATGCGCATGGCGTCGGTGCCGCGACCGATGCCACTGATTTTCACGCTGGGCCGAACCAAGCGTGCGCCGGCTGCCTCCAGCCTGCGCACGCCCTCGTCGGAAGCCAGCACGGTCACGGCGGCACCATCCGACATCACGCAGATGTCGAGGCGGGTGAGCGGCCACGCCACCATGGGTGACTGGCGCACGTCTGCGACGGAGTAGCGGTGAGGTTTTTGTGCGTAGGGATTGTGGAGCGCGTTGGTGTGGTTTTTGACCGAGACGTGCGCCATCTGCTCGACGGTGGTGCCGAACTCCTTCATGTGGCGGGTCACCATGATGGCGTAGTAGCCGCTGTAAAAGCCGCCGACCGGGTAATCCCAGGTTACGTCCGAGGCCAGGGCGATGAATTCATTGCCTTTCCACGTTTCGACGTGGCTCATGGTCTCCCAGCCGAGAACCACGCATACGTCCATGTGTCCGGACGCCACCGACTTCCAACCTTCCTGAAAGGAAAGGCCGCCGGTGGCACCACCGCCTTCGACGCGATGGCTCGGCTTGGGAATAAGACCGAGATAGTCCTGAACCATCGCTCCCGCCTTGAGCTGGCGCAGGAAGTGGTCCGAAAAATAGGACATTACCGAGCCGTCAACTGCGGAGTTGAAGGTCGACTGATCGAGTCCGATATCGGCGAGCGCGGCGTCGTAGGCTTCCTTGACGATGCCCTGGAAGTTTTTATCGGGCCGAGCCTTAGCGAACCTGGAGACACCGCCCGAGACAACGTAGACTGATCGCAAGGGAACCTCCCGAGGTCGCGTGAGATGAGCACGCTCAATTCAAGCGTAGCAGTGTCAGATGGCTCGGGCAAAGTCTGGGAGCCCGACGAAGCTCGACGGTCGCAAGCGAACCTCACGCGATTCATGGCATTCGTCCGGGGAACCTACGCGAGCGAAGTATCGAGCTATTCCGACCTCTATGCGTTTTCCATCAACCGTCCGGCCAGTTTCTGGAGCGCGGTGTGGGATTTTTGCGGCGTCATTGCCGAAGGAAGCCGCGAACCTGCCGTGCTCGACGGCGATCAGATGCCGGGGGCACGCTGGTTTCCGAACGTACGCCTCAACTTCGCCGAGAATCTGTTGCGCTTTCGTGACGGCCGCGTAGCGTTCATCGCGGCCAATGAGCTCGGCGCCCGCCGCAGCTTCACCTATCGAGAATTGCGCGCCGAAGTTTCCCGGCTTGCGCAGGCATTGGCGGCGGCAGGGGTCGGGCCAGGCGACCGCGTGGCGGGCTACCTTCCGAACATTCCCGAAGCCGTCATCGCGATGCTGGCCACCGCCAGTCTGGGTGCAGTGTGGTCGTCCTGTTCGCCCGACTTTGGCGCCTTTGGCGTGGTGGATCGTTTCGGGCAAATTCAGCCCAAGATCCTGTTCGCCACCGCCAGCTATTCCTACGGCGGAAAACGCTTCGACTGCTTGGAGCGTGTCGCCGAGATCGTCGCACGCATCGGGGACCTTCAGCGCGTGGTGGTGGTGCCCTATCTCGAATTGCCGACCAGTCTTGCTGCGCTTCCCGGTGCCGTCATCCTGTCCGACTTCGTTGCGCCCTTTGCGCCGGTCGCTCCGGCTGCTTCGTTGGGACTCGCGTTTTCGCGTCGGCCCTTCGATCATCCGCTCTACGTTCTCTATTCCTCGGGTACCACGGGCGTGCCCAAGGGGATCGTGCACGGCGCGGGCGGAACGCTTTTGCAGCACTTGAAAGAGCTGGTGCTGCACACCGATTTGTCGCGTTCCGACCGCGTCTTCTATTTCACCACGTGCGGTTGGATGATGTGGAACTGGCTGGTGTCGAGCCTTGCCGTCGGTGCGACGATGATCCTCTACGATGGATCGCCGAACTATCCCGACGGAAATGTGCTGTGGGATCTCGCGGACGAGCTGGGCATTACCGTGTTCGGCACCAGTGCGCGTTGGCTGGCGGCGACCGAAAAGGCGGGCATCAAGCCGCGGACCACCCATGGACTGAAAGCGCTGAAGACCATTTTGTCGACGGGTTCGCCACTTTCGCCCGAGAGCTTCGATTACGTCTACCGCGATATCAAGACGGACGTGCTGCTCAGCTCGATTTCGGGCGGGACGGACATCCTTTCGTGCTTCGCTCTCGGAAATCCGCTCTTGCCCGTGTGGCGAGGCGAGCTGCAGTGCCGCGGGCTCGGCATGGACGTCGTCGTGCTCGACGAGGACGGCCGTCCGGTTCGCGGCGCACCCGGCGAGCTCGCGTGCCGGACACCCTTTCCGTCCATGCCCGTCGGTTTCTGGTACGACCCCGACGGTCGCAAGTACCGGACCGCCTACTTCGAACGCGTGCCGGGCGTGTGGTGCCACGGCGATCACGCCATCCTCACCGAGCACGATGGATTGATCATTCTGGGACGCTCGGATGCAACCCTGAACCCGGGCGGCGTGCGCATCGGTACCGCAGAGATCTACCGGCAAGTGGAGCGCGTTCCCGAAGTGCTCGAATGCTTGGCCGTCGGTCAGGACTGGCAGGGCGACGTGCGTATTGTTCTGTTCGTCCGCCTGCGACCGGACGCTCTGCTAGATGCCGAGCTTGCGGCGCGCATTCGCACCACCATTCGGACCGGAACGACAGCTCGTCATGTGCCGGCCAAGATCGTTGCCGTGCCCGATTTGCCGCGCACCATTTCCGGCAAGCTCGCCGAGCTGGCGGTTCGCAACGCGATTCACCGCCGGCCGGTGGCAAATAGTGCGGCTCTGGCCAATCCCGAATCGCTCGACTATTTCCGCGATCTCGCCGAGCTAGCCGACCCCTGAGAGGTCGCTCTCGGCGTAGAGTCGATCGATGATTGAGGCGTATTTCTCGACGATGATATGCCGCCGGATCTTCATGCTCGGGGTCAGCTCGTCGGTCGCCTCGGTGAAGTCGACGGGCAACACAGCGAAGCGGCGGATACGACCATAGTTGGGCAGGCTGGCGTTGAGGCCGTCCATCGCCGAGCTGAGTGCGGCGGCGACTTCGGGCGCTTCCGCCGCCTCGGCAATATTACCGTGGCCGTAGGCGCGGACGGCTTCTTCGCTGAGGGTCACGAGGGCGATGCAGAAGGGACGACGATCGCCGTGGACGAACGCTTGTCCCACCAAAGGACAGGACGTTTTGATGCCGTTCTCCAGCTCTTGCGGTGCGATCTTCTTGCCGGTCGCGGTGATGATGAGATCCTTCTTGCGGTCGGTAATCTTGAGGCAGCCGTCTTCGAAATGGCCGACGTCGCCCGTGTGAAACCAGCCCTCTTCATCGAAGACCGCAGCGGTAGCGGCGGAATTGCGGTGGTAGCCATGGAAGACGGATGGACCACGCAAAAGGATTTCGCCGTCATCGGCAATCTTGTGCTCGATCACGTCCAGGGCCGGTCCGACGGTACCGAAGCGGAACTTCTCGATGCGATTGACGAAACAAGCCGCGAAGGTTTCCGACAGACCGTAGCCTTCGAGCACGAGCAGACCGGCGGCGTGGAAGAATTCGGCGATGTCGGCTGCTAGCGGCGCGCCACCTGAGAGCAGGAACCGGCAGCGATCGAGCCCGAGCTTCGCTCGCAGCTTGGTGAAGACCAGACGGTCCGCGAGGCGGTGTCGCCAGCGCAGCAGAAGGCTTGGTCGCGCGCCAGCTCGTACGGCCTGACTATGCCGGCGGCCCACGCGCATGGCCCAGGCGACCAGCGCGCGCTTGACGAAAGATCCTTGCCGAAAGGCTTGAGTCACGGCGGCGTGGAACTTTTCGAAGATGCGCGGTACGCCCGCCATGTACGTGGGGCGCACTTCCAGCAGATTGTCCTTGATGTGCAGCACTCCCTCGGTAAACGCGATGGGCGCACCGGTCAGGATGGGCGCCCACGCCATCTCGCGACCAAGCACGTGCGCAAGGGGCAACCAGAGGTACTGGACGTCACTTTCTCGCAAGGTCAGCGCCCGGCAGGCGCTGCCCACGGCAGAGGTGAGATTGCCGTGCGTAAGCACCGCGCCCTTGGGCGCGCCCGTGGTGCCGGACGTGTAGATGATGGTGTAGGTCGCAGCCGGGGTCGCGGCCGAGGCACGCAGGGAAAGGGCATCGGGATGCATCCGGTTGTAGACGCGGCCGAGGGTCAGGGTATCGTCGAGGCTCCGCACGGCGGAGCGGGTTTCGGCCGAAGCGCCCGCGAGAACGTCGGCGAGCTTTACGCTGGTGCGACCGCGGTCGTCGGGGCGTTCGAGCGAGGCGTCGCCGCCGATGCAGATGGCTTCCAGCTTGCCCGGACTGACCAGGGAAAGGATCTTTTCGAGCTGGGCCGCATCCTCGACCAGGATGGCGCGCGCCTCGGCGTCGGCGGCGATGAAGGCGCAGTTGGACGCTGTGCTGGAAGGAAAGATGGGGACCGACACCAGGCCCGAAAGCACACAGGCGAGATCGCCAAGCAGCCATTCAAATCGGGTCTGGCTGAGAATGCAGACCTTGGCGGTCGTCTTGAGGCCGAGGGCAAGGAGGCCGCCCGCCAGGTCGCGAGCCATGCCGTCGGCTTCTCGCCACGAAACGTCGCGCCAGCTCCCGTCGCGCTTGTACCGAAATGCCAGCGTCGGGCCACTTCGGGCGACCCGCTCGGTCCACACGTCGAGGGCTGTCTGGATGTTACGCGAACTGACGCTCATCTCTTACCGTGGCTCGCCAAAAACAGCTCGTCAACTCATGAATGAAGACGGGACAGGTCGGGTATTCGCCTCGCGTTTGTTGCTGTCGCAGGCTTGCATAGGGCGGCGCTTGTGGCCACGATTGAAGGAGGAGGCCGCCATGGTCCCACGAGCCGATTCGACCGCGCTCTCGCTGGCGAGCGACCAGTCCGTAGGCGAGGGCGAGCGCCACCGCGAACGAGGTGGAGGGCAATTTCTCACGGTCCCGGTACCCCACGCCGGAATCATGACGCGCGAGCAGCTCAGCGAAGAGCAGCTGGAAATTGGGCGGACGGCAAAAAGGTTCATTGCGACCGAGATTCTGCCCCACATCGACGCCATCGAGCACAAGGAAAGTATCACCGTCGACGGCGTGACCCTGCCTTTGACGGTGCACTTGCTCAAGCGCAGCGCCGAATTGGGCTTGGTGAGCGCGGACGTGCCCGAGGTCTACGGCGGACTTGGTCTCGACAAAGTCACGTCGATGCATATCGCCGAGTTGTCGGCAGGCTGTCCCAGCTTCTCGACGGCGACGGGGGCCCACTCTGGCATTGGTACGTTGCCGATCGTGCTGTTCGGCGACGAGCGGCAGAAGCGGGAATACTTGCCCAAGCTCGCCTCGGCCGAGCTGCTGAGCTGCTACGCCCTTACCGAGCCGGGCAGTGGTAGCGATGCGCTTTCGGGAAAGACCCGCGCGGTGCTCGACGCGGCTGGCACCCACTATCTGCTAAACGGCGAAAAGCGTTTCATCACCAACGGCGGTTGGGCGGATATCGCGGTCGTCTTTGCCGGTGTGGATGGGCAGTACTCGGCGTTCATCGTCGATTTGCACGCGCCCGGCGTCCATCGCGGTCGCGAAGAGAAGAAGATGGGCATTCGAGGCTCGTCCACCACCGGCATGGTGTTCGAGGACGTGCGCGTACCGCGCGAGAATCTTCTCGGGCGCGTCGGGGATGGCGCTGCCATCGCGCTCAATATTCTCAACTTGGGTCGCCTCAAGCTCGGCTTTGGGGCGCTCGGCACCGCCAAGCTCGCCCTCGATCTGGCCATCGCGTTCGGCAAGACGCGCAAGCAATTCGGTCAACCGATTCTCACCTTCGACATCCAGCGCGGAAAGCTCGGGCATCTCGCCGCACGCATCTTCGCCCTCGACGCCATGGCGTACCGAGTGGCCGGCGCCATCGCCGCGGGCGAGGAACGCCTGAAGGCCGTCGGCGCCAGCCCCCGCGCGGTCATCGATCTCGTGCGTACGTTTGCCCTCGAAGCGGCCATCATCAAAGTCGTGGGCTCGGAAACTTTGCGTGACGTGATCGACGGCTCGCTCAAGATGCATGGCGGCTACGGCTACATCGATGACTACCAGATCGAGCGCTTGGCCCGCGACAACGTCATCGACATGATTTTCGAAGGGACCAACGACATCAATCGCCTGGTCATCACCGACAATCTCGTGCGCGCCATGTTCTCCGGCACCATCGGCTTCCGCGAATTTATGGAGGAGACGGCGGCCTACCTCAAGCGCGATCCCGCGGAAAGCCCGACCGATGATCCGCTGGGCGCCGAGGCGGCACGGGTGCTGGCCGCCAAGCGCGCGGTGGCTTTCACCGTCGAGCAGGCGGTCATCGGCTGCGGGCGCGCGCTCAAGACGGAACAGCAGGTCGCGCAAGGGATCGCCGACGCCGTGAGCGCGCTTTACGCCATGGACTCGACCATCGCCCGCGTGCGCATGGCGGGCTCTGCTGCCGTCCCGACCGCCATCGCTCGCCTCATCACCGAGGAAGGTTGCACGGCAGTCGCGCGGCTGACCAAAGAGGTGGTGACCCACGTCGTGCACGATGGACAACGTCCGGCCAAGCTCGGCCAACTCGAACACTTGCACGCAGCTTTTGGCGCGGTCGTCGACGTGGTGGACTTACGCCGGCAAATTGCCGATCCCGTGATTGAGGCAGGACAGTACAATCTCTGAAACTCTGATCAGGGCCGAGGTGTCTTCACACACGTCGGCCGCTTGCGCAGGAGAACCCCATGAACGTCAGAACTGTCGGCATCCTCGACTTCGCCCGCTCTCCCATCGGCCGCGCCAAAGGCGGCGCCTTGAACCAGCTCTCGGGGCTGCAAATCGCCACGCAGGTTGTCCGTCAGCTATTGGCACGGAACCCGAAGCTGCCCCTCGAACGCATCGAGACGGTGGCCTGCGGCTGCGCCTTCCCCGAAGGCGAAAACGGTTTCAACATCGCCCGCGCCTTGGCCGTCAAGGCCGGCCTTCCCACGCAAGTCGCAGCGGTCACCGTGAATCAATTGTGCGGCAGCTCGCAGCAGGCAGTCATGTTACTGGCAGACGCCATCGCCGTCGGCAAGGGCGACATTGGGCTCGCCGTAGGGCTCGAACACATGACCCGCGTACCGATGGGCGGCTTCAACCCGACCTTCGATCCCGAGCTGCACCAACAGGGCTTCTACATCGGCATGGGCGAGACCGCAGAAATCCTGGCGCGCGAAGGCTCCATCAGTCGCGCCGATCAGGAAGAGTTCGCCATGCGCAGCCACCGCAATGCCCTGCGCGCGTGGGCCGAAGGCGCCTTCGAGGGCGAAATCGTTCCCATCGAGCTGCCCGACGGCGGGAAGTGCGTGCGCGACGAGGGACCGCAGGAGCCGAACGTCGAGAAAATTCGCTCGCTGCCACCGGCTTTCGACGCCAGTGGTACGGTCACTGCGGCGACTTCCTCGCCGGTAACCGTCGGCGCGGGCGCCGTCATCCTCATGAGCGCCGAGCTGGCGCAGTCACTCGGCTTGTCTTTGCGGGCAACCATCGTCAGCACTGCCGTATCGGGCTGCGACTATCGGCGCATGGGTCTTGGGCCATTGCCGGCCACGGAAAAGGCGCTGGCGCGGGCCGGACTCGCGCTCAAGGACATCGACGTCATCGAGCTCAACGAAGCGTTCGCGGCGCAAGCGCTGGCGGTGATTCGGCAAGGTGGCTGGCCAATCGAAAAAATTAACCTGCACGGCGGCGCCATCGCTCTCGGCCATCCCCTCGGCATGTCGGGAGTCCGAGTCATCGGGCAGGCCGTCAGCACGCTCGAACGGACGCGCGGTACCTACGGGCTGGCGACCATGTGTGTGGGCGGCGGCCAGGGCGTGGCCACTATCGTGAAGCGCGAAGGGGTGCTGTGATGGCTGCCGTGACCCACAAGATCGAGCGGGTCGCGGTCGTCGGTGCTGGAATCATGGGCGGCGGCGTGGCCGCGTTCTTTGCCAACGCCGGCAAGCACGTCAGTCTCTTCGACGTCGAACGATCCTTGGCCGACAAGGCGCTCGACGTGCTTCGCGACGGCAACGTCAAACTGCCCCAGCTCTACACGCCGCGGAACGCGCGACATATCCAGGCGTTCTCCATCAAAGAGAACGCGGCCGAGTTGGCCAAGGCCGACGTCATTGTCGAAGTCGTTCCCGAGGTGATGACCATCAAGCGGTCGACCTTGGCCGAGATCGATCGGCACCGTCGGCCAGGCAGCATCGTGTGCACGAACACGTCCGGGCTCAGCGTGGCGGCCATGACCGTCGAGTGCTCGGACGACCTCAAGGCGAGTTTTCTCGGCACGCACTTTTTCAACCCGGTTCGCTACCTGCCCCTCGTCGAGCTGATCCCGACGTCGGCAACTCGTCCCGAGCTGGTTACCACCATGCGGGACTTCTTCGTCGCTCAGGGCAAGCGTCCCGTGGTTGGTCGTGACACGCCCAACTTCATCGCCAATCGCATCGGCGTTTTTCAGGTCATGCTGACCTTGCGGCTGATGGAACGCTTCGGCCTTTCCGTCGAGCAGGTGGACATGATCACCGGTCCGCCGCTCGGCAATCCGAAGACCGCGACCCTGCGCCTGGCGGATATGATCGGTATCGATACGCTCGTGCACGCGGCCGCGAACCAGTACGCCCATTGTCCTTCGGACGAAGCGCGCGACGTCTGCAAGCCGAATCCGGTTCTCGAGCGCATGGTTGCCGAGAAGCGACTCGGCGATAAGACGGGGCATGGCTTTTATCGCAAAGAGCGCGGTTCCAAAGGTGACAAGAATATTCTCGCGCTCGATCTTGCGACGTGGGAATACCGGCCGAGAACGAGCCCGCGCTCGGACGTCGTTCGCGTCGCCAAGAGCTTCGTCGCTCCCGAAGAGCGCATCGCCGCGATGATCGGGGCGACGGACGATCCGGTTAGCGCCTTTTCGCGACATCTCGTGATGGCGAGCGCCGCGTACGCTCTCGACCGCGTGGGCGAAGTGGCGGACGATCTTCTGACCATCGACAATGCTGTGCGCTGGGGTTTCGCCAAAGAGATCGGACCCATCGAGACTCTCGACCACCTCGGTCTCGAACGTTCGGCGCGCATGATGGAAGAGATTGGCATTGCGGTGCCGCGCCTTCTCGCGACCGCCATCGCCTCGACGGGACGGCTTTGCCAGCGCGGAGCTCAGGCGACCAAATACTTCGATCCGGGTGCTCGCAGCATGCGTACCGCTGCCGAGCGCGCGGACGTTCTCCGCGTGACCGCGCTCAAGGACGCGAATCGAATCGTGCGCGAGAACCTGAGTGCGCGACTTCTCGACGTGGGCGACGGCGTTCTCTTGCTCGATCTCGATGCCGCCATGGTGCCGAGCATGAACCCCATCGACGACTACATGGTGTCGATGCTCGGCCAGGTCTTCGAAGAGATCCCGCGCAACTTTCGCGCTTTGGTCATCGGCAACCAGGCGCCGAATTTCTCCGCGGGCGCACAGCTCAAGCTGCTCGTGGAAATGTTCAAAGCGCACCGCTTCGAGGAAGTACGCAAGCTCATCCAGGGCTTGCAGGGTGTCAATCTCGCGCTCTACCACGCCGGTTTTCCGGTGGTGACCGCTCCGCACGGCATGACTCTCGGAGGCGGCCTCGAAGTGTCGCTTGCCGGCCATGTGCGCGTCGCCCACGTCGAGCTCTATGCCGGTCTTGTCGAGGTCGGCGTGGGGGTGGTGCCGGCGGGCGGTGGCTGCTTGCAGCTTCTGGCGCAAACTGTCGAGAGCATGGCGCCCGCGCGCCCCGGACCGATGCCGCCAACGATGCGCGTCTTCGAGCTGGTCGGCTACGGCAAAGTCTCGAAGTCGGCGCAAGATGCCGTCGAGCTGGGTCTTCTCTCGCGGGCGGATGTCATCGTCTACAACAAAGACGAGCAATTGAGCCGTGCCAAGGAAGCCGCGCTTAAGCTGCTCGAGGGTTTCAGGCCGCGGCCGCAGCGTTCGTTGCTCTTGCCGGGGCCCGGCGGCTACTTCGTCTTCGAGGATCAGATCGCGAGCATGCTGGCTACCAAGAAGATCACCGAGCACAGTGCGCTCATCGCTCGCCAGCAAGCGCGCATTCTCACCGGCGGCTCGACGGCGTCGCCCGCGCATCCCGTCGATGAACGCACCATCCTCGAGCTCGAGATGGAGGCTTTCCTCTCACTGTGCGGAACGCCGGCAACCATCGAGCGCATCGAGCACATGCTCAAGACCGGCAAGCCGCTCATCAATTAGCACCTTTCGACCGATGCTCGGCGACGGCTGCGGATTGGGTCCGTTCCGAGTTAGAGTCCCGTCGCTGTGAGCCTCGGTCGTCGAAAGGTTGGCCTGCACGAACCCGCGCGTTGGGTTTTCAATCGCATGGCGGACGTCTACGATGCGCGGCCCGCGTATCCCGTGGAATTGATCGATGCTCTGGCAGAACTCGCCGCCGGCCACGGTCGTCGCGTGGTCGATCTGGGCGCCGGTATCGGACACGTGGCGCTGCCGCTGGCGCAGCGGGGGTTTGCGGTCACTGCGGTCGAACCGGCGCAAGCGATGCTCGATCGATTGCGAGCAGAAGCGCACAAGCGTCGGCTATCGGTGGAGGCCGTGCACGCGACCGCCGAGGCCTTGCCGCTCGGCGATGCCAGCTTGGATTTCGTGGTGGTGGCGGATGCTCTGCATTTTCTCGACGCCGAGCTCGTCGGTCACGAGGTGGCGCGCGTGCTTGCTCCGAGGGGCGGACTGGTCGTGGTGACTTGCGAGCTTGCGAAGACGCCGTTCATGCAGAGTCTGCTCGAAATTATCGAAGAGGCTGTGCCCCGACGGCCGCGCAAGGTCGATCACAACCTGGTTCAAATCTCGGCCATCGCCGGCATCTGCTTCGCGCGCGAACGCCATTTCCACGACGAGACGCCGGTAGACAGCGACCGGCTCGAACGCATTTTGCGCTCGATCTCGTTCATCGGGCCGGCCATGAACCCCGCGCGCTTCGCAGCCTTTCGGGCGCGCATTCGGGCTCTTCCGGGCCAGCCGGCATGGGCGCGAACCTTCACCCTACGCGCCGGTCGCCGCAAGGGAAAGGGCTCGAGGAAGAGGTTGTCGGTGCGGTGATTTCGCTAGGCCGCGCCGGCGGCGTCGGCCGTGACGACTTCGTCGAAGAAGGTACAGAGCTCGGCATGCATGGCGCGCGCGTCGGCACGGCCTAGCTCGATGAGCTGGCGGGCGAAATTGCCGTCGAAGAGGAGAAACGACAGCAAGCCCGATTCGGTCTGCGTGTCCGCCTCGGCCATGCGACAGAGCATGCGACCCACCAGTCCTTTGAGCCGCAGTCGGAAGCCACTCGCGTGCGCAAATTCGGTCGCCAGTGCGCCGATGTCTTGGGACGAGCGAATGAGAATCTTTCGCAGGGGGCGCAGGCCACGACCCGAGCCGTAGCCGAGCTCGCGATTGAGGCGCGCAATGAACTCGGGACCTGCGATGCGCGCGCCGCCTTCGAGAATCGAATCGACGCGCGTGAGTCGGTCGAGGTCGTGGTCGAGGTGGTCGAGGAGAACGGCATTGAGCACGCCACCGAAAAGGTCTAGATCGGTGGGCGGGCGTGGCGGCTCCGCAGGCGCCGTCGGCTCGGAGCGGCTGCCCGCGTAGCTCGGGTCGATGATGACCAGTCGATCGGCGCCCAACTTGCGCGCGGGTGAGAACGGCACGTTTTGGCGAAGCCCGCCGTCGCAGTAGAAGTCGCCGTCGATACGCACGGCGGGGAAAAAGAAAGGAATCGCGGCAGAAGCCAGCACGTGCTCGGCGCTCAAAATCACGTTGCGGGCAACAATGGTTGGATCCGCTCGCCAACGCAGCGGCTCGGTGGACTTGCGCTGGAGAAACACCACCGTGCGCCCCGTCGAGAGCTGGGTCGTCGAGACCGACACCGCTTCGAGGCGTCCGCGCTCGAGGTGTTCGCTGATGCGGGCAAAAGGAATGGCCTCCGACAGAACGCCGCTCAGTCCAACGGCGTCGAAGAGACCGTTGGGGACGGCGTTCGGGAGCACGCGACGGCGACCAAAACCCAGGGCTACGCGCAGAAGCCCGAACAGGTCGCTGTGGCCTGGCACCAGGATGTCTTCGATGCGCAGCTTGGTCCAATAGCGGACCATCAGCTGGGCGCGACGAGAGGGCTCGTCGGCGTAGGCGGCCATGGCGCATGCGTTGATCGCGCCCACGGAAGTTCCGCACAGAATAGGCAGGGGCAGGTCGCGGCCGAGATCTTTCGCAACTTCTTCTACGAGGTGCTGGATAACGCCGACCTCGTAGGCGCCGCGTGCGGCTCCCCCGGCGAGGACCATCGCCACCTTGGGCGCCGGTAGGGCGGAAAACTCACGACCCATGCAATAAGTCTGGGCACCAAGATCCGCCCTGGTCAAGCCAAGCTGGACAAAATCAGATTGAAAGCATCTTCAATCGAGCGGGCAATGACCGCTCTTGATCGGAAGCGGCTAGAGCATGAACGAGACGCCAATGGCCACGGTAGGATAGCCAATGCGTCCAGTCAGCGTGATGCGATCGGAAAGCTGCAGGCGTCCGCCGAGATAGAGGGCGGGCACGGCGCTCACGCCGTGGTTGCCGAGATAGTAGAAATCCACGCCCGGCTCGCCGAAGGCGGAAAAACGGCGCGTGAGCCAGAAATTCCACTGCATGACCACCGGAATGTAGACATAGGTGTATGTGCCGCCGTTCGAGGTGACCTCGGTGCAGATTTGCGTGCCGTTCGGTCCGCTCTCGAAGTGCAAACACTGGTTCTGATAGCCGTTCACCGACCAATTTCCGTAGTAGCGACCGAAGTCGAGTCCAACACCGATGGCGACTGAATCATTGACCTTGGGGATGAATCCTTCGGGCAGGATCACGAAATTGGCGCGAACGCCCGCGCCCACGCCCGAGCCTTGTCCTGGTCCAGGCGGTTCGGTTCCAAGCACCAAATGAGGTTCGAGCTCGACCTCGTAGGACATGGGGGTGCGTGCGCTGCGAATGACGACATCTTCGCGCGCGTTTGCGGTCGACATCGGACCAAGCAGCAGCGACACCGTGGACGCGAGGATGAGGACCGGTCGACCGAGCCAACGATAAACGTTCATGAGACCATCGCTCCTTCGGTTAGCAGGGACCGCACGCGACCATGCCATTGGCGCATGAGATGGGCGAGGCACCGTTGCGGCAACTCACGTCGCAGTTGTCGACTTGGTCGCAGAAAACGTGGCAGTCGCCTTGGCAATTGACCACGCAGCTAGGAGCGTTGGTGCAGCTGATCGTGCTGCCCTGTCCGGCCTGTACGCCACAGCGTTGCATGTTGAAGCACGTGTAGTTGCAGTTCGCTCCGCAAAATGCGCCACAGGAAGTGCTGTCGTGGCAGTTGACGTTGCAGTTGTCCCCGCAACTGGACGAACAGTCGGTTGTATTGTGGCAGTCGAGGTTGCAGTCGTTCTCGCAGACGCTGCCGCAGTGGACCATGTCGTGGCAAAAGAACCTGCAGCCATCGCCGTCGGCGCAGCCTTGGTAGCAGTCGGTTTCATTGGCGCATTCACACCAGTCGCTGCGATGACAGTTCCCCTGGCCCGACTGGCAGCCAGAGAGAACTGTGGTCAGCAGAATAAGGCCGATAGCTGTGATGAGTTTCATTGCCAAACCGGCGCATCCTACACGGGACTTCACAAAGAGCGCCACTTATCGTCGCGTCTCGTCGCGCTAGACCAAGGCTGAGTGCGCGTCGTCTCCGGTACCTAGCGCCGTTACCGCTTCTTGCGCGCCTTCTTGCGGGCATTGCGTGCGTCCTTGCGCTTCCGCTTCTCCTTGGCCCGGTCGACGTTGCGGGTGGGCGCTTGGAAGTGGCCGCGCTCGCGCGACTGCATGTTCATCATGCCGGCGAGCTGATCCATGTCCATGCCGCCGAGCATCTTGCGCGCCTGATTGAGCTGCCCCAATTGTTTGAAGCCGGGAATCTTGCCGAGCAGGCCCGACGAGGCCCCGAGCTGCATCATCATCTGCCGCATCATCGCGAATCGGTTGAGCAGATCCGCGACTTCCGATTCTTTGCGCCCGCAACCGCGCGCCACGCGTGCCAGGCGGCTCTGGTCGAAGAAAGCGCTACGCTTCTTCTTGCGCTTGCCGCTTTCGACAATCTCTTCCCAGCTGCTGATGACGAACAGCTCGGGCTGGCGCCGTTCGCCGTCGGTCATGGACGAAATGATCGAGCCGATGCGTACCAGCTCGTTGTCGTCCACTTGAATATTGGCGTCGGCCACGCCGGGGATTTTCTCCACCATCTCGGACAGCGGGCCCATCTTCTTCAGGATCGAGATCTGGTCGAGGAAGTCGTTCATGTCGAACTTCCCCTTGAGCATCCGCATCGCGTCCTGCTCGGCCTTCTCCTCGTCGACCACATCCTCGAACTGCTGGACCAAGCCCACCACGTCGCCGCGACCCAGAATGCGGCTGGCCATACCCTCGGGACGGAACTCTTCCAGGCGGTCCATCGACTCGCCCATACCGACGAACTTGACCGGCTTGCCGGTGACGGCTTTGACCGATAGCGCGGCACCGCCGCGGGCATCGCCGTCGAGCTTGGTCAGGATGACGCCGTCGTAGTCGAGCCAATCGTGGAAGGTCTTGGCGGTGGCCACCGCGTCCTGACCGATCATGGCGTCGATGACGAAGAAGATGTTCGCGGGATTCGTCCGGCGCTTGATCTCCTTGAGCTCGTTCATCAGGGGCTCGTCGATCGCCAGACGGCCCGCGGTATCGAAGATGACGGTGTCGCGACCGTGCTCGGCGGCGTAGCGATGGGCCTTCTCGCAAATGAGGGGCGGGCTTCCTCCGGGCTCGGCGAAGACGGGCATGCCCAGCGATTCGCCTAGAATCTTCAACTGATCGATAGCGGCGGGTCGGTACACGTCGGCGGCGACCAGCAGCGGACGGCGACCCTGCTTTTCCAAGTAGCGGGCCAGCTTGCCCACGGTGGTCGTCTTACCGCTACCTTGCAGACCCACCATCATGATGCCGGTGGGGCCCTTCTTCGCGAAATGCAGGTCGCTGTCCACGGGGCCCATCAGTTGCACCAGCTCGTCGTGGCACAGCTTCACGAAGTGGTCTTCGGGGCTGACCCGGCGCATCTTCTCTTTGCTGGTGGCGCGCACCTTGACGATGAGGCCTACCGCCTTCTCCTTCACCTGCTTGCAGAAGGCCTGCACGACCTCGAAGCCGACATCGGCCTCGAGCAAGGCGGTGCGCACCTCCGCCAGTGCTTCGTCCACGGTCTTCTCGTCGAGCTCGGCCAGACCTTGGAACTTCTGCTTGGCGGATCGGAAACCTTTGGTGAGTGTCTCGAACATGGGGCGCGCAATCTACCACAGGCTGGCCGGGGCGCAGCCGCGTCGATCGCTCCGCAATCCCCCGAACGTGCTACGGCAGGCACATTCCATCGTTCCTGCCTTCCTGCGAACGCGGTAGGCTCTGCCGCGATGAAAGATCCGTTGGTTCGATTTGGCGTGGCGCTGGAGCGCTCGCTGCTCCGCGAGCTGGATGGTGTCGTGCGAGAGCGCGGCGGCACGCGTTCCGAGCTGTTTCGGGATCTGGCTCGCGCGACGGTGGGGCGGTCGAAGATGCGCCGGGCGGTGGAGGCTATCGCGACGCTGACTCTGGTTTACGACCACCACGTGCACGACCTGACCGAGCGCCTGACCGCGCTTCAGCACGAGCTGGGCGACCAGGTCCGCTCGACCCTGCACGTGCACATCAACCACGATCTGTGCCTTGAAGTGATCGTCATTCGCGGCCGATCCGATCGGCTGCAAACCATCGCGGACCGCATCTTGGCCCTTCGAGGCGTCAAGCAGGGCGGTATCGAAATCGTCACGGGCATCGAAGGGGCGAGCGAGTCAGTCGAAACTGGACCGTCCAGTGCGTCCGCACTCGCACCGGTCGGCAAGCGTGGGGCGCTGCCTCATCGAGGTTCTAGCCACGACGATTGAGGCTGCGCGCCTCCTGGTAGGGAGCACGCTTTCTAAAATACGTGCTATGGATCGCGTCAGCGACAGGCATCCTTGTGGACTGGCCATGCACATTCCCGACGGCTTCGTAGACGGCAAGACGGCTATAGCGGCAGCGACCCTGTCGGCGACGGGGCTGGGGTTGGCTTTGCGGCGCGTGCGGCGTGAATTGCCGGCTCGTCGGATGCCGCTCCTTGGATTGGCAGCGGCCTTTCTCTTTGCCGCGCAGATGGTGAATTTTCCAGTCGCAGGTGGCACGTCGGGGCATCTCATGGGCGGCGTCCTGGTCGCGGCGCTCCTCGGCCCGAGCGCTGCCGTGGTGGTGCTGGCGACCGTACTGCTCGTGCAGTGTCTGCTTTTCGGCGACGGCGGCGTCTCTGCGCTTGGCTCGAACCTGTTCGACATGGGCATTCTCGGCGCGGGCGGCGGATTTCTCGTCTATCGGGCCGTCGCGGCTCGGTTGCGTGGCCTGCGCGGTCAAGTGGCGGCGCTGGCGTTTTCCAGCTGGTGCTCCGTGGTCTTTGCGGCGATCGGCTGCGCGGGCCAGCTGGCGTGGTCGAACACGGTGGCCTTTGCGACTGGCTTTCCGGTCATGACCACGGTCCACATGCTGGTTGGGCTGGGCGAAGGCGCCATCAGTGCCTTGGTTTTTCTGGCCATCCATCGCGTGCGCCCAGACTTGACCTCCGGCGAAGGGCAAGCGACGCGGTCGGGCGGCTTCGCCCTCGGGCTGCTGGCGGTGCTGGGCATCGCGGTTTTCGTCGTGCCGTTCGCCAGCCCGTTGCCCGACGCTCTGGAAGCCACCGCGCACAAGCTCGGCTTTGCTGCCAAAGTAATATCACCCGCAGTGCCTGCTGCCGCGCCCGACTACCGTCTGCCCGGCATTCACTCGGCGATTGCGGCCACCGCGCTGGCGGCGGCGCTTGGCACCCTCGTCGTCTTGGGGCTTGCCATGATTCTTGGCAAGGTGTTGGTAGGCAAGCCAAGGGGGCATTCCGCGAAAGAGCCGCCATGTTGAAGAATTGGATCGGCCATCATCACGAGCACCACCACGGCATCGTCCAGCGCCTGCCCGCGGAATTCAAGATGGCGGCGGCGGTGCTGATCATCGCAGGCACCGTGGCGGCGCCAGCGCACTGGCACGCGTGGTTTGCGAGCATCGCAATCTTGTTGCTGGTGACCGCTTGGTCGAGTCGCATCTCGTTCGGATTCCTGCTCCGCCGTCTGGCGTTGCTATCGCCATTCGTGGTCGGCGTGATCGTCGCGAACGCATTTCGTCCGGACTTTCACGGTGACTGGCGACTGCTCGCGGCGCGCAGTGGAATCGGTTTGTTCACGGTAATATTACTTTCCAACAGCACGCCGTTTGGTCAGATGTTGGCCGTCCTCAAACGCGCGCACGTGCCGCCGCTGCTCATCACCACGCTGGCGCTCATGCATCGGTACTTGTTCGTGCTGGTCGAAGAATCCGAACGCATGCGTCGGGCGCGCGCCAGTCGAACGCTGGGGCGAAGTCGCCGCGCCCGTTGGCGCGTCTTGGCCAGCGTCCTCGGTCAACTGTTCTTGCGCGCTTCGGAGCGCGCCGAGCGCATTTTCGATGCCATGTGCGCACGGGGGTGGAAATGAAATCGGCCACAAAACCGGCGATAGAGATCGAGAACCTCCGCTATCGCTACCACGACGGGACCGAAGCGCTACGCGGCGTGAGCCTCGTCATCGAGCCCGGCGAGTGCGTCGGCCTGCTCGGTCCCAACGGCTCCGGCAAGTCGACCTTGCTGCTGCACCTCAACGGGATCTTGCCGGAGAAGCTTACCGGCAGCGCCAACGTGCGCACCTTTGGCGAGACCATCACCCAGCAGAACATCGACCAGGTTCGCCGCCGTGTCGGCCTGCTTTTCCAAGATCCCGACGACCAGCTTTTTTGCCCCACGGTGTTCGAGGATGTCGCCTTTGGCCCGCAGCAGTTGGGCTTTGCGGGTGCGTCTCTCGCCGAGCGGGTCGAGCAAGCCCTGACTCAGGTCGGCCTCGCTGGCTATGGTCACCGCTCGACCCATCATTTGAGCCACGGCGAAAAGCGGCGCGCCTGCCTGGCTGGCGTGCTCGCGTGCGAGCCCTCGGTGTTGATTCTCGACGAGCCAACCAGCGGCCTCGACCCGCGTGGTCGCCGCGAATTCAAACATCTGCTGGAAAGCATCTCCGCCACCAAGCTCATCGCCACACACGACCTCGAGTGGGCGGTCGAGCTCTGCTCTCGAGTCATCGTGCTCGACGGTGGCGCGGTGGTCGCCGACGGTCCGACGGCGACTGTGCTCAACGACGAAGAGCGGATGCTCGCCCACGGCCTCGAACGTCCTCATAGCTTGCGCCACCACCATCCGCATTGAACTATCACCCACGCGTGCCTCTGGGGCGGCGATTGCAAACCACCACCGAGCACCAGGGACTACCGAGGGATCGGCTCTCGGACCTTGAGGGGCCGGCTCGTGCAGATGCGATTGAACGCTAGTGCAAGTACGGCTTGATGGCGTTGTACCAGACGACCGCCATCTTCTCGTAGCCGCTCTCGAAGGGGTGGACTTGGTCCATATCAGAGCTCGTGAGCGCGGAGAACTGGTCGACCACGATGACGTGCTTGCCGGCGTCGGTGCGCTGCTTGACGATTCCTGGAATGGCGTTGTTAAACGTCGTGACGGCGGCGGCCTGGGCAGGCAAGGGAATGATCTTGGCCACCACCACGAGTGCATCCGGAGCAGCCGCCACGATGTGGTCGATGAGCGCCCCCAGACGATCGGGCGCGCCACTGGCCTGGCCTAGATTCAGATCGTTGGTGCCAAGATGAACCAAGACGATGTTCGGTCCAAAGTCGGCGACCACCTTTTTGCCGGTGTAGTTGACGCCATCGTTGGTGGCCGTGGACTTCCCAGTGACGAGGTCGTCGTCCTGTTGAATGGTCCAGCCGCTGTGCCCCTCGTGCTTGGCGACCCACTTGGAACTCGAGCTTCCAAGCTTGGCAAGCGCGGTTGAATCGGGAGGATTACTCGTGTCGTAGCCGACGAAGGTGACGTTCTTCTGGTCGGTGGTCGTATGGGTGAAGAGCTTGATACGGTAGCCGCCCCCGTAGTTGATGCCCCAAGTGATGGAATCGCCCAGGGGCAAGATCTTGCAATCACCGCTCGCGGGACATGGGGCGAACACTCCTCCGTCGGCTGGACTTCCGCCACTGCCATTCATGCCGCCGGTCGCCGCGCCGCCACTGCCCGACTTCCCCCCCGAACCGTTGCCACCCAAGGCAGTCGCATCGTCCAGTCCCGCGTCGGAGCTGCCTGCCGAGCCATCCGGCAGCGTGCTCCCGCCACTGCCCGGGCTTCCGCCTGCTCCCCCCGCAGCACCGCCCGCCGAGATTCCCCCCGAGCTGGTATCGCCGCTCGCGCCCGAAGAGCCACCGCTGGCCTTGCCACCTGTGCTCGAGCTTCCTCCGCTCCCAGTCCTTCCGCCGAAACCCGCGCCACCGCTCCCCGTTTTTCCGCCGGAGCCAGCGCCGCCGTTTCCGTTGACCCCGCCCGCACTCTGAAGGCCCGGGCCACCATTCGAGCTCGAGCATGCGGCCAGAAGAATCGACATCAGAAACAAATGGACGGTGGATCTCATGTCTACAATTCCTTCGTTTGAGAGGCGGCAAAAAAACAAGTCTACCCCTTCAGTACTTTCCGATGCGCGAAAGTGGCTCACCCCTTGTCGCGCCGTCGTGGTGGTTTCTCACTCGTGCTTGCTTTTCGTCTGCCACCACGCGATCCAGCGCTGCCGGGCTTCTTCGCGATCGCGCTCGGGTAAGTCGTAGTGGTAGCCGAAGTATTCGCCCGAGATCTCGTAGAGCTCGCTCGAGGCTTGCAAGCGCAGCTCGGGATTGCGATGGGCGAGGGCTTCGAGCAACCATTCCACGCGCGACCGTCCGCTCATACGATTCCAGGCGTCGAGCCAACGCTTGGCTTTGCTGCCGAGGTCGTCGCAGGTCAGTTGCACCAGCGCTGCGTGCGCGGCATCTGCAACCTCGGGGCTGTCAGTTTCCAGCAGCTCGGCGATGGCCGGCACGGCGTTCTTGTCGCGCAGCTCGGCCAAGGCGCGAAGCGCGCCGCAGGCGGCGGTAATATCACTTCCGCCGGCTTTCTTTTGCAGCGTGTGGCGAAAGGCGACGACGCGTGGGTCTTGCAAGCGGCGGGACAAGCGGCGAAGCGCCGACTGTCTCTCGGCAGCCTCGCCGAGGCGCGCAGCGACCAGCAAGGTCTCGACCGGATCCACGCCAGGTGCGACGGGCGTAGGCGTTCGCAGATCCGAACGGCCGCGATCGCCGGTCAGCGCCCGTGCCGCCGAGGTGCCGACCAGCCTAGCCAGCAAGGCAAGGTAGCGGGGCGGAATCGGAAGGTCGTAGATCGCGCCGGCGTGGGCGCGAAAGCGCACCTCGCAAACCAGCGCGGGCTCGACCAGCACGGCATGCTCGGCAGACCACTTTACCATCGCGTCGTGGTCGTGCTCGGGGCGAACGAGCATGTAAAGGACGTCGGCCTGCTTGGCCCGCGGCACGGCGCCCATCCGCTGTGCGGTGCTGGCATCCAGCCAGATGCGTGCTCCGCGATCGGGCACGGCTTGCAGAACTTGCGGCGACGCGAGTGGAATGCCGATGATTTCGGCGAGCTGGCTGGTCAGGGTTTCTTCGTCGCTGGCACGCAATTCGAGCAGCGCCGTATCGAGCCCGCCGCCGTAGAGTTTTTTGCGTTGCTCGGCTTCGATGGCGGCGGCGCGGGTGACCACGCCCCGGCGGACCAGAGCCAAGGCAATCTCGGACAAGGGCATGCGCGAAGCTCCGGCCAAAAAGCGTTAGCGTTCGTCGAGGATGACGTAGGTGCAGGACAGGTGGTCGTGCAGAGCGCGGCGCTCGCGATCGAAAAGGCACCAGACGAAGCCGAGTCCGGCAAGACCCAAGGACAGCGCCATGGCAAGGAAACGCGCGCTGGCCAGCAGCGGGCCCGGCATGCGGCCGTGCGACGAAATCACGCGCAGGCCGAAGAGGCGCTTGCCCAGCGTTTGTCCCAGCACTCCGCCGAGGTAGATTTGGTAAAGCGCACTCAAGCCGAAAAGCAGGCCGATGGCGCCAACGGCCATGGGATTGCGATCGAGAAGGCCTGCCATGAGCAGATCCGGTCCCAGCTCTTTGAGCGTCGGGATGTGCACGCCGAGCGCGAAGGTCGCGCCTAAGCTGACGGCAATCGTAAGTGATACGACCAAGCCCACGTCGACGATGGCAGCCGCGAGCCGCCGCGGAAAGCCGGCGGCCCGTACGCGCAGAACTTGCGTTTGGCGACCACGGCTCTTCGTTTCCGTCATGTCCGACATGGCGAGCGCAGGGGTCGGTCGGGTCTCGCTGGGAGTGCCTGTCTCGTCGGCGACGGCGGCGTAGCTGGTCACGCACATTATTCTGCGAAGGGTGCGCCCTGACCGCAAGTTTATTGCTTAAATCCGAGCAATTGCGGTTTCAGTCGAGCCCGCCCGCAGCGGCTTGGGCCAGTGCCACGGCCACTATGGCGGCGGTCTCGGTGCGCAAGATGCGCGGGCCGAGGCTGGTCGAGACAAAGCCGGCGCTGGATGCCGCGGCCACTTCCGCAGGCGAAAAGCCGCCTTCCGGGCCGACGAGCAGCACCACGGATCGCGGGCCATCGGCCAAGGCACGGCGGAAGGATCTTTTCTGCTCGTCTTCCCAAAGCAGGAGGCGCGCGCCTTCCTGCCCCGAGAGCTGCGCTAGCGCGGCCCCGAGCTCGGCGCACTCGTCGATGGCCGGAACATCGGCGCGGCCACTCTGGCGAGCGGCCTCTTCGGCGATGGTGCGCCAGCGACGATTTCGACCGGGTGGCGGCTTGACCATACTGAATTCCGTGTGCACTGGCACGATGCGCGCCACACCCAGCTCGGTCGTCTTTTGCACGATGAAATCCATGCGCTCGCCGCGCGGCACGGACTGCAGGAGCGTGATGGTGCAGGTTGGCGCAGGGAGGACATGCCGCTGGCCAAGCTCCACGTCCACCGAAGCTTTGCCGAGGGAGACAATCGTCGCGTCGACGGCGGCGCCGCGTCCGTCGAAGAGCTGCAAGCTCGCGCCAACCTCGAGTCGCAACACCTTGACCAGGTGTCGGTGAGCCGCTTCATCGAGCGAGGCACGAGCGCTCTGCAGTTTCTCAGGAGAAACATAGAGCCGGACCATCGCGACTTCCTAGCTGGCGGCGGAATCGTTGCGGCCGAGCAAGAGGCCGCTCCATTCGCCTTCGTCGGGCTGAGCGAGCAGCCGCAATCCCACCGAGGCGTACGCAGCGACGACGTCTTCCGTTTGCTCGCGCAAGATGCCGGATAGGATGAGGTAGCCGCCGGCAGCGAGATGCTTGGGCATCGTCGGCGCCAACGCGCACAGCACATCCGCCTGGATGTTGGCTAAGATCAAATCGAACGATTCGACGGTGTTGTCGAGCGTGCCGGTGAGAAGCCTCACGCTGGTCACGGCGTTGCGGGCGAAGTTCTCGCCGCTGCAATCGGTGGCTTCGGAGTCGTTGTCGATCGCCAAGCCCGCAGCACCTGGCCACAACCGCGCCGCCGCAATGGAGAGAATCCCCGAGCCACAGCCAAGGTCGAGGAACGTTCGGAGCTTGTCTCTCGTCTCTTTCACCGTTTCGGCCAGTCCAATTACCAGCCGGGTCGACGGATGCGCGCCGGTCCCGAAGGCGCGCCCGGGATCGAGGTCGATGATGAATTCACCGGGCGGCGCTGCGCCGGGATCCCAACTCGGGCGAACCGTGAAGCGAGGGCTGACTCGCGTGGCGCGAAAGAACTGCTTCCACACGTCTCGCCATTCGCTCTCGTCGGCCTGGCGCTCACGCACGGACACCGGATCGACCGCCATGCCTGCCGCCCGCAGGCTGGCGAGCGCGGTGTCGGCGGCTTCGAGCACGAAGCGCCGGTCATCCGGCTGGCAGAGCGCGATCACAGCCGTGCGCCCAGGCGCCGTAGCAAGCAGGGTGCCGGCATCGCGCAACTCCACACCTCCCACCAAAGGCCCGACCTCGGCCGCCAGAATCTCAGCGGCCTCGGCCTCGGTTTCAAACTGGATTTCGATCCAGACGCTCAGCGGATCACTCGCCTCTTGGCTTCCCGCCGACGCCGCTTCCTCGCCTCGCGGATCTTGCGCTTGCGCTTGACCGAAGGCTTCTCATGGTAGCGGCGACGCTTGATTTCTTGCAGGATGCCCTCCTTCGACATCTTCTGCTTCAGGATTTTCATCGCCTTTTCGATGGAATCCCGAACTTCAACTTCGAGGGGGCGTCCGAGCAGTGTCTCCAAGCAATCCTCCAGATGGGGCGGTCAGTTTTGTGAAGGGTGAGTATTAACCACTCTCAATAGCTGTGGTCAAGGTCCTCGTGCGCATCCGGCGCGTTACTCGAAAAGCCGTTTCGGTATGTTGGATTACGAAAAAAGTATTTACATTTACCAAATCGGATCGTATCCCATAGGCACGCAGGTTGTGAGAGAGCTCTGCGAACAGCGTTCTGTAGGACAGTTCGGAAGGAGAAGCGCCAATGATGGGGGCAAAGGTATTTACGGCCACTAAGGCGAAGGATCGCGATGAGCTCGGTGAGGTTCTGACTCGCTGGATTCACGATAACCCGAAGGCCCGTATCATCGACAAGGTGGTGACGCAGAGCTCGGATCGAGAGTTCCATTGTCTCAGCATCACCATCTTCTACGAGATGCAGGCGTAGCAACTTAGCGGTCGCTCCCACTGGGTGGCCGCACTTTACGCGTCACGGGTCGGGTAGGCAGCGATTCGTCGTCGTCTGGGGCTGGCCGAAGAGAATCGGCCAGCCAACTCACGTCGGGCGAAATCGTCTGTGCGCATGGGTTGCGTGCGATTTCGAGGACGCTCGTGCCATAATCGCGGGCGATGCGATTTGGTTTCCTCGTCAGGCAAGGCAATGCCGACGCCGAAGGCCTGGCTGTGGGCTTCGCGGCTATGCTGCGCGCGCAGGGGTCGGACGTGCTCTTCGTTGGCGACTACGGCCTGGGAGCGCCGGCCGGTTATCCTTCGGTGCCGGGCGACGAAATTAGCAGGCACATCGACATCATGGTCGCCCTAGGTGGCGACGGCACTTTTCTTTTCGGTGCCAGGCTGGTCGCCGACTCCGACGTTCCGCTGCTTGGGCTGAACCTCGGCAGCTTGGGCTATCTCACGTCCTACTCGGTTAGCGAAGCGAGCACCGCTCTGGCCGAGGCAGCGCAGGGTCGCTTGCCCATCGAAGAGCGCATGCGGCTGCTCGTCACCTTGCGCGCCAAAGATCGGCCCGCTGAGAGCCAAAGCGCGGTCAACGAAGCGGTGATCAATCAGCGCGAGATTGCGCGCTTGATGGATCTGCTGGCAACGACCAACGGCGACACCATCACGACGTACAAAGCGGACGGGCTCATCCTCAGCACGCCCACGGGCTCGACGGCCTACAATTTGTCGGCGGGTGGACCGGTGCTCAGTCCCGACTTGGAAGCCATCGTGCTTACGCCGATTTGTCCTCACACACTCTCCCATCGCCCACTCGTGGTGCGCGCCGACCTGGGTGTCTCGGTCACCAACGTCTCGCCCTATCACGGCGTGCTTACGGTCGACGGCCACTGGCGCCGCGAGGTTGCGCCCGGCGACGTCGTCGAGGTTCGTCTCATGCAGAAGCGACTGCGCGTTTTTCGTCCGGGCCATTCGTTTTTCAAGATCTTGCGGCAGAAGCTTTCGTGGGGCGAACGCAAGGCGCAGGTAACCTAGGGCAGCGAGAGGGCGAACCCTGGGACAACTTTTCGCGTAAGCTCGCCGAGAACATCACCATGCTGACGCTGCTGCGAGTTTCCGGTTTTGCGCTCATCGACGAGGTGGAGCTTTCGCTCGGCCCAGGCCTCACGGTCATCACCGGTGAGACGGGCGCGGGTAAGAGCATTCTCGTCGAGGCCCTCGGTCTTCTGCGCGGCGGTCGCGCCAGCGTGGATTCCATTCGCACGGGTGCCGACGAGGCGCGGGTTGAAGCGGTCTTCGATCTCAGTCCCGACTCGGAGGTGGCGCAGGCCTTGGTTGCCGACGGGCGTGAGCTGGGCGACGGGCTCGTCGTTCGTCGCGCTATCGCGCGGACCGGACGGGGACGCATTCATCTCGGCGGCGGGCTTGCCACGGCCGCCGATTTGGCAGCGACGGTAGGTCGGCTTTGCGACATTACGTCCCAACACGATCAACACCTGCTGATGGATCCGGAAAGTCAGCTGGCCATTCTCGATGCGTATGCTGGAAACGGATCGCTGGTGACGGAGGCGAAGGCCGCCTTTGCGGAGCTTGGCCAGGCCCGCGAAGCGTTGGCGGAGTTCGATGCCGACGCCCGCTCGCGCAGCGAACGCGAGGATCTTCTGCGTTTTCAGCTGGCCGAGTTGGAGCAAGCGGATCTCCAGCCGGGCGAAGACGAAGCCCTGCGCACCGAGCGCGAACGTTGCAAAGGCGCCGAACGATTCCTGGCGGCATGCACGCGGGGCGAGGACACTCTCTACTCGGGCGAGGACGCGGCAACGGGTCGCATTGCTGGCGTGGCCCGCGAGATTTCCGCGCTGGCCGCGCTGGATCCAGCGCTCTTGCCGGTGGTCGAGACGCTGCAATCGGCACAGGCCCAAGTGGAAGATGCTGCTTCGTCGCTGGCGCGCTACGCCGGCAAGTTGCGCTTCGAGCCCGAGCGCCTGGGCGAAATCGAAGAGCGGCTCTTTCTCGTCGGCCGGCTGATTCGCAAGCACGGCGGCTCGATCGAAGCTGCCATCGAGCGACGCAACGTCATGGCGCGGGAATTGGCCGAGCTGGAATCGTTCGAGGAAGGCCTGGGCAATCGCAAGGCAGCGGTGGAGCAGGCCGAAAAGCGCATGGGCGAGCTTGCGGATAGGCTATCGGAACGTCGGCAGAAGTCGGCGCGCAGCCTCGGCAAGCGCATCGATGAGACCTTGCGCGACCTTGGCCTTTCCGGCGCGCGGATGCCTATCGCGGTGGAAGATCGCGGCACGCTCGGGCCGAGCGGACGCGATCGGGTTCGCTTCCTGTTCGCCCCTAATCCAGGCGAAGAGGCGCGGCCGCTCGACCGCATCGCTTCGGGTGGCGAGCTTTCGCGGGTGATGCTGGCGGTGACGCAGGCGTTGGCCCGCGAAGGTCAAGCGACGACCTACGTTTTCGACGAAGTGGACACCGGCGTGGGCGGCGCCACGGCCGAAGTCATCGGTCGCAAGCTCAAAGCGATCGCGCAGCACAAGCAGGTTTTGGTCGTCACCCATTTGCCGCAGATCGCGGCGCTTGCCGACCGTCACGCTAAGGTGACGAAAGAATCGACCAAGACCAAGACGTCTATCCGAGTCGCTGTGCTTTCGAATGAGGATCGAAAGAACGAGATCGCGCGCATGCTCGGCGGTACGACGGTCACGGCTCAGGCCGAAGCGCACGCCGAAGAAATGCTGCGCCGGTCAAAGAGCTTGTGACGCGCGCGTGATCATCCGCTTGATTGTGCCTTCGGGTTTTCGGGTATAGTGACGAGCACCGCGTTCGCCGCGTCCGACCAAAACTCAAGGCGACGCTTTTCTATAGATGCTGAATCAATCACCCACCTTTCCGCGAGGCGACGTCCTCGTTCTTGATGCAGACCTCTCCCCGATGAGGCGAGCGCTCCATGGTATCTCTCACCATGTTGAACCAGGAACGACACGTCGGTGCCGATGTATTCCGTCGAGCTGTCGCTGAGGGAAGAAAAGCGCGCGCTTCGTCGCGCCATGGCCGAAAAACGAGATGCGCTGACGCAAGACGAGCGTGATGCAATGACTGAGCGCGCGGTGGAGCGCTTGCTCGAATTGCCGGAAGTACGGGCAGCTCGAACCGTTGCCGGCTTCGTCTCGACCCGGTCGGAAATCTCGACCGAGAAGCTCCTGGATGAGCTTCGCAAGCGGGACGTGGACGTGGTCCTGCCGCGCGTAAGCACGGGTCTCATCCCGCCGCGCCTGCGCTTTCACCGGGTGTCCCACCGATCGGAGCTGGTATTCGGCATCTTTGGCCTGCTTGAGCCCGGGCCGGATTGCCCCGAGCTGCCCGCGCAGGACATCGATGTGTTCATGGTGCCGGGGTTGGTCTTCGACAAGCGCGGCGCTCGTATCGGGTACGGCGGTGGCTACTACGACGAGCTGGCGGCTTTCGTGCGCGCCCATCCGGACGCCACCACGGCTCAGTTCATCGGGTACGCCTTCGACCTTCAGGTGGTGGAAACCTGTCCTTCCGGCGAATGGGATGTACCGCTCGACACCATCGTGACCGACGAGCGCGTGATCCCTTGCAAGGAAGAGACTGAATAAGGAAAAACAATGACCGCGGGAGCAATCATTGGCGCGATCCTGGCTGCTATCGTCGCCGGGGTCGTCGCGTTTCTTCTTGGGCGCATCTCCAAGCCGGACGCAGTGCCAGAGAGCGAAGAAGAACGCAAGCGCGCGCTCGATGCCGCGACGAGCGAGGCCGAGGCGCTGAAGCGCCAGGCGCTGGTCGAAGCCAAGGAAGCCGCGCAAAAGATCCGCAACGACGTCGAAGGCGAGCTGCGATTGCGCCGCCAGGAGCTGGATCGTGGCGCGGCGGAGAGTCGGGCGCGCGTCGAGGCTGCCGATCGCCGCGAGCGCGAGATCAAGACCGAGCGGGAGACGCTCTCGCGCAAGGAGAAGCAGCTGCTTTCACGCGAGCAGGCCGCTGAAGCGGTGGCGCGAAACGCGGCGACGCAAGCGTCGGAGGCGCGGTCGCGGCTGGAAAAAATCGCCGGGATGGGCGAGGCGGAGGCGCGCAAGCTGCTGGCCGCTGAAGTTCAAGCGGAAGCGCGGGCGTCCGCGGCCAGCGAGATCAAGCGCATCGAGGACGAAGCGCAGGCGCAGGCCAAGCAAAAGGCGCAATTGATCCTGGGCGCCGCGGTCCAGCGCTACGCCAGCGAGTACGTCGCCGAACGAACCGTGTCCGTGGTTCCCTTGCCCTCGGACGACATGAAGGGCCGCATCATCGGTCGCGAAGGGCGCAATATTCGCGCCCTTGAACAGGCCACGGGTATCGACCTCATCATCGACGACACGCCGGAAGCAGTGGTCATCTCGTGCTTCAATCCCGTCCGGCGTGAGATTGCGCGCCTGGCGCTGACGCGCCTGATCGCAGACGGCCGCATTCATCCCACGCGCATCGAGGAGATGGTTCGCAAAGCCACCGACGAGGTCGAGCAGCAGTGCAAAGAGGCGGGCGACCAGGCGGCGTTCGACCTCGGCATCGGTCGCCTGCACCCCGATCTCGGGCGACTGCTCGGCAAGCTGCGCTTTCGCTCGGGCACGGCTCAGAATCTCTTGCAGCACTCGATCGAGGTCGGATTCTTGGCCGGCACCATTGCCGGCGAGCTTGGCTATCCAGTCAAGGTCGCGCGACGGGCGGGTCTCTTGCACGACATCGGCTGCGGCGTCGATCAAGAGGTCGACGGCCCGCACGCGGTGGCAGGCGCGACCGTCGCGCGCAAGTTCGGCGAATCTCCGAAAATTTGCCACGCCATCGAAGCGCATCACGGGGAGGTTCCGGCGGAGGACGTTTTGGACCACATCGTGGACGCCGCCAACGTGCTCTCCAATCAACGTCCGGGCGCCCGGCGCGAAGCCCTGGAATCGTACGTGCAGCGGCTGGACGATTTGGAAAAGATCGCGACGGGCTTCGATGGCGTGGAACGCGCCTTCGCCATCCAGGCGGGACGCGAGGTCCGCGTCCTCGTCGAGAACAGCAAAGTCAGTGACGAGCAAGCGCGTACGTTGTCGAAGGAGATCGCACGCAAGGTCGAGTCGCAGTTGTCGTACCCCGGCCAAATTCGGGTCACGGTGGTGCGCGAGACGCGCGCGGTAGACTTTGCGAAGTGAGCGTTGGCATCGTCCGAAGCGGCGTCTTTTTTGACGTCGGTTGCGTCTAGGCCAAGATTGTGGCCATGCGCCTTCGTCTGCTTTCGCTCGCTCTCGTCGCGTTCGCTGGTTGCGGTAACGAGAAGTCTCCCACCACGCAAACCGAATACTGCAACACGTACGCGCAGGAGATCTGCGCGGCGGTGGCGCCGGCTTGTCTCATCACGACATCTGAGTGCATGGCCGGGCGGCTCGCCGATTGCAGCGCGCAGGCGCAACAAAACATCAGGCGGGACTTCATCCCTTCCAACGCCGACGCATGCTTGGCGAAAATCGGCGAGGTCTACGGCAAGCTGAACCAAGGCGCGGTGGCGCTGACGTCCGCTGCCATCGCGTCGATAGACAGTGCCTGCGCGAACGTCTACCGCGGCACAAAAGCGCTCAATGGACCTTGCGACGTCGACGTGGATTGCATCGACGGGTACATTTGCGACAAGGGCTTTTGCGGCCGAGCAAAGACCGTGGCGCAAGGCCAAGGTTGTGCCAATGTCGGCGAGATCTGTCCGCGCGGAAGCTATTGCAGTGGCGCCGCGCCTGTTTCGCTGTGCATAGGCAAGGGAACCCTCGGCGCCGCTTGTGACGATGCCACCCCGTGTTTGGAAAACCTCCGTTGCGAGTCCGGAGCGTGCGCCGTGCAGCTCGGGGTGGGCTTTGCCTGCTCGGTCGACCAGGACTGTGATACCGGATTCTGCGAACCCTACGCGAAGCTGTGCGCCAACGACGTTCGCTTCGCGAACAACAGCGCGGCGTGCACGGCCATGTCCCAGTAGCGCTCGCGCGGCCTCGAGCGTGGCAGACTGCGACCTTTCTTAGGCGCGTCGGCGCGACACGAGGCGGTCGAGCCAGAGGTAAATGACGGGCGTGGTGAACAACGTTACCAGCTGAGACAGGAGCAGTCCGCCCACGATGGCGATGCCGAGTGGTTTGCGTAGCTCGGCACCGATTCCACCGATGGCGAGCGGAAGCGCGCCAAGTAGTGCCGCACACGTGGTCATCAAGATGGGGCGAAAGCGCAGAAGGCTGGCTTCGCGAATGGAGTCGACAGGAGACAGTCCACGCGCCCGGCGCGCCTCGATGGCAAAGTCGACGATCATGATGGCGTTCTTTTTGACGATGCCGATGAGAAGAATGATGCCGATGAGCGCGATGATGCTGAAGTCGGTCCGGCAGAGCAGTAACGCCAGCAGCGCGCCGACACCAGCCGAGGGCAGGGTGGAGAGAATCGTGATCGGGTGAATGAAGCTCTCGTAGAGCATGCCCAGGACCAGATACACGGCGACTAGCGCCGCCAGAATCAGCCATGGCTCGCTTTCCAGGGACGTGCCGAAAGCCTGCGCGGTCCCCTGAAAAGCGCCGCGCATGCCGTCGGGCCAGTGCATGGTCCGTTCCGCTCGGCCAATGGCAGCCACGGCGTCGCCCAGGGACTTGCCCTCGGTGACATTGAACGAAATCGTCGTCGATGGGAACTGTCCCTGGTGCGTGATTGCAAGGGTCGTGCTGCCGGGCGTGGCCGTGGCGATTTCGGACAGAGGAACTTGCCCTCCGGTCGGCGTGGGCACGAAGATCTTGCGCAGGGCTTCGGGGCCCGTTTGTTGGCTGCGCAGCGATTCCTGTACCACTCGGTAGAAGTTGAGTTGCGTGTACGAAATGGCGACTTGGCGCTGGCCGAAGGCATCGTAAAGAGCTTCGTCCACTGCTTGTGGCGTGATGCCGAGGCGCGCGGCCGTGTCGCGATTGAGTGTGACGCCGAGTTGCAAGCCCGCGGTCTGTTGATCGGTCGCAACGTCTTTCAGCTCGGGCAAGTGGCGCAACTGTTCCACGACTTTCGGCGCCCACTGTTTAAGCTCGTCCAGGTCGGCGTCCTGAACTGTGTACTGATATTGCGTGCGGGCCGATCGACCGCCCATGCGCAGATCCTGGACAGACTGCAGATACAGTTTGATGCCCGGCAGACGTGCGGCCTTGGGACGCAGGCGGGCGATGATTTGATCGGCGGTAACTTTGCGCCCGGGGGCGGGCTTGAGCTCGATGAAGAGAGTACCGGTATTGCCGGTCGAAGCGTTCATGCTGCCAATGGAAGAAACCATGTGCGCGATGTCGGGATCCGAGCCGACCAGGGCATTGATTTGCTCTTGGTAGGCCTTCATGGCCGGGAAGGATACGTCCTGCGCGGCCTCGGTGGTGCCCATCAGGAATCCCGTGTCTTGCTGCGGAAAGAGGCCTTTGGGAACCGCGATGAAGAGCGCCACGGTCAACGCCAAGGTGGCAAGGGTGAGCATCAAGGCGGCGAACGTATGGCGCAGAATCCAGCCCAGACAAATCTCGTAGAGGCGATGCAAGCTTGCAAAGCCCCGTTCAAGGGCCTGTGACAAGCGCCCGGGCAGAGCGTTCTTGCTGCGCAAGAGCCGCGAGCCCATCATCGGGGTCAGGGTCAACGAAACGACGGCCGAGACCGCAATCGCAATACTGAGCGTGACGGAGAACTCGCGGAACAGACGCCCGACGATGCCGCCCATGAGCAGAATGGGGATGAACACGGCCAAGAGCGACACTGTGATTGAAACGATGGTGAAACCAATCTCTTTTGCGCCGAGCAGCGCCGCCTCCCGAGGGGACAGTCCCTGTTCCACGTGCCGAACGATGTTTTCAATCACGACGATGGCGTCGTCGACCACGAAGCCTGTCGAAATCGTGAGCGCCATGAGCGACAGATTATCGATGCTGTAGTCGATGAGGTACATGACCGCGAAGGTTCCGCACAGCGAGAGCGGAATGGCGACCGCCGGAATGAAGGTGGCGCGCGGGCTGCGCAGAAAGAACAGAACCACCAGAATGACAAGCGCGATGCTGATAATCAGCGTGCCTTCGACGTCGCGGACCGAAGCGCGAATGGTGCCCGCCCGGTCGAGCGCGATCTCGATCTTGATCGAGGGCGAGATCGAGGTGGCGAGGGTCGGAAGCAAGGCCTTGATGCGCTCGATGGTTTCGAGGATGTTGGCGCCCGGCTGGCGGCGAATGATCATGACGACCGCGCGATGTCCGTCCACCCAACCCGCGACGCGATTGTTCTCTACGTCGTCGAAGACTTGGGCCACGTCGCCAAGACGCACGATTGCTTCGCCTTGTGCTGCGAGGATCACCTGTCGGAAGGCGTCGGCGCCGAACAGTTGATCATTCGAGCGAAGAATCAAGGTTCGCTGGTCGTTGGCAAGCACTCCTTCGGGGCGATTCACGGTCGATGCCGCAAGGGCCGTGCGCACGTCCTGCATGGCGAGTCCGCGAGCCGCCAGGGCGTCGAGATCGACTTGCACGCGCACGGCAGGCTGCTGCCCGCCACCCACGAAGACTTGGCCCACGCCTTCCACCTGCGAGACCTTTTGCGCGAGGATGGTGTTGGCGGTGTCGTAGACCTGGGACAGGGGCAAGGTATCCGAGGTCAGCCCGACGATGAGGATGGGAGCGTCTGAAGGGTTCACCTTGCGGTAGGTTGGCAGGCTCGGCAGATTGGGCGGCAGCTCGCCACCGGCCGCGTTGATGGCGGCTTGGACGTCTCGGGCCGCGCTGGTGATATCGCGGTCCAAATCGAACTGCATGGTAATGCTCGTCGCACCGAGTGCGCTCGACGAGGTCATTTCCGTCAAGCCGGCGATGCGCCCGAAGCGTCGTTCGAGCGGCGTGGCCACCGAACTGGCCATCGTCTCGGGGCTGGCGCCGGGCAAGGCGGCGGACACGTTGATGGTGGGATAGTCGACGCGTGGTAAGGGCGCCACCGGCAGTCTCAGGAACGCGGCCATTCCCGCCAGCAGAATCGCCGCCGCAAGCAACGTCGTCGCGATGGGGCGGCGGACAAAAGGCCCCGAGATGTTCACGGGCGCGGCTCTCCGGCGGGTTCGAGGGCGACGGGCACTGCGCTCGCGTTCTTTCTGGTGAGGCGTCGGCGCAACTTGTCCATCGCCAGGTAGATCACCGGAGTGGTGTAGAGCGTGAGCACCTGCGAAATGAGCAGCCCACCCACGATGGCAATACCGAGAGGCCGTCGTAGCTCGGAGCCGGTGCCGTGACCAAGCGCCATGGGCAGCCCGCCCAGCAGCGCTGCCATGGTGGTCATCATGATGGGCCGAAAGCGCAGGAGGCATGCTTGGTGAATCGCGCTTTCGGGATCCATGCCTTGTTCGCGTTCGGCTTCGAGCGCGAAGTCGATCATCATGATGGCGTTCTTTTTCACGATGCCGATGAGCAGAATGATGCCAATGAGCGCGATGATGCTGAAGTCGATGCGCACGAGCATGAGGGCCAGCAGCGCGCCGACGCCGGCCGACGGCAAGGTCGACAGAATCGTGATGGGGTGGATGTAGCTTTCGTAAAGGACGCCGAGCACGATATAGACGGTGATGAGCGCGGCGAGGATGAGGATCGGCTCGCTGGCGAGGGACTCGGAGAAGACCTTGGCGGCGCCTTGAAACGACGGGTGCACGCCCGGTGGAAGATTCAGCGTTGCCATCGCTGCCGAGATCGCGCTGACGGCATCGCCGAGCGAGGCGCCCGGCGCGAGATTGAACGAAAGTGTTGCTGCCGGGAATTGCCCCTGATGGTCGATGGTCAGCGCACCTTGCGTCTGCTCGTAGTGGGAGATGGAATCCAGGGATACCGGTGCACCATTGCTGGCGCGCACGTAAATCGAACGCAGCGCCGTCGGATTTTGCTGAAAGGCCGGCTCGACTTCGAGGATCACGCGGTAGAGGTTTAGCTGGGTGAAGATGGTCGAGACTTGCCGCTGGCCGAAGGCATCGTAGAGCGTGTCGTCGAGCACCTGCGCCGAAATACCCAGGCGCGAGGCACTGTCGCGATCGATGACCAGCGACAGACCGAGACCGCCTTCCTGCTGATCGCTGGCCACGTCGCGCAGCAGCGGAAGCCCCTTCATGGCGCCAAGGAGCTTGGGCGTCCATTGGGCAAGCTCCTGCGGGTCAGCGTCCTCCAGCGTAAGCTGGAACTGCGTGCGACTCGTCCGGGTGTCCACCTGAAGATCCTGCACGGCTTGCAGGTACGTCGTGATGCCAGGAACCTCGGCCAGTCTCGGCGAAAGGCGCGCAATGACCGCGTCCGCGTCGGAGCTGCGCTTGTTCCGTGGCACGAGTGAAATCGACAAGCGGCCGACGTTCATGGTCGGGTTGCTCCCGTCGGCGCCGATGAACGACGCCACGGTCTGCACGTCGGGATCGGCGCGGATCACGTCGGCCAAAGTGCGCTGGCGATCCATCATGGCGGGAAACGAAATCGTCGGTGGCGCTTCGGAGACGCCCACGACGAGGCCGGTGTCCTGCTGAGGGAAGAACCCTTTGGGAATCACCCAGGCGAGGATGCCCGTGAGCGCCAACGTTGCCACGGTAGCAATCAGGGTGAGGCGCTTGTGCGTGAGCACCCAGCGCAGGCCGCGATCGTAGAAGCGGACCATGGCGTCGAAGGCTGCTTCGGATTGGCGTTCCAGTCGGCCCGGCTTGTGCGCGCTGTGCGGGCGGAGTACGTGGCCACCCATCATCGCGGTCAGGGTGAGCGAGAGCAGAGCCGAGATGCCGATGGCGATGGCGAGCGTGACCGCGAACTCGCGGAACAGTCGGCCGACGATGCCGCCCATGAAGAGCAGAGGAATCAGCACGGCGATCAGCGAGACCGTCAGCGATACGATGGTGAAGCCGATTTGCCGTGCGCCCTTGAGCGCCGCCTCGATCGGCGCATCGCCGAGCTCGATGTAGCGGACAATGTTCTCCACCATGACGATGGCGTCGTCGACGACGAAACCGGTGGCGACGGTCAGCGCCATCAGCGTGAGATTGTTCAGACTGTAACCGCACAGGTGCATGACCCCGAACGTCGCGATGAGGGACAGTGGCACGGCCACGCCGGGAATGATGGTCGCGCGGAACGTGCGCAGGAAAAGGTACATGACCGCGACCACCAGCAGCACCGTGATCAGCAAGGTGAACTGAACGTCGTCGACCGAGGCACGCACGGTTTCGGTGCGATCCGAAAGCACCGTGATGTCGACCGCTTTGGGCATGACCGCGCGCAACTGCGGCAGTAACGCTTTCACGGCGTCGGTGACTTTAATGAGGTTCGCGCCGGGCTGGCGTTGAATGTTCATGATCACCGCGCGGCGTGCGCCGGCCCAGCCGGCGAGCTGCGCGTTTTCAACATCGTCGAGCACCTTGGCCACGTCGCTCAGGCGCACCGGCGAGCCGTTCTGGTAGGCAACGATGAGCGGGCGGTAGGACTCGGCCTTGGCGATCTGATCGTCGACGTTGATGGTGTAGTCCTGCCGAGGCCCGTCGATGGTGCCTTTCGGCTGATTGACGTTCGCGGCGACCAGAATGGTGCGAATGTCTTCGAGAGACAGTCCGCGACCTGCCAAGGCCTCGGGATCCACTTGCACGCGAACGGCGGGCTTCTGTCCGCCGTTGAGGGTCACGAGACCGACGCCCGCCACCTGAGAAATTTTCTGCGCCAGGATCGAGTCGGCATAGTCGTCGACTTTGCTCAATGGAATTGTGTCGGATTGAATTGCCAGGGTCAGAATGGGCACGTCCGCGGGATTGCTCTTGCTGTACGTGGGCGGCGTGGGCAAGGTGCGTGGCAAGAGGTTCGATGCCGAGTTGATTGCTGCTTGTACGTCTTGCTCGGCGGCGTCGATGTCGCGATCGAGGTTGAACTGGAGCGTGATGACCGACGTGTTGAGGCTGCTGACCGAGGTCATCTGCGCCAGCGACGGCATTTGCCCGAACTGACGTTCGAGTGGCGTGGTGACCGAGGAGGCCATGGTTTCGGCGCTGGCCCCCGGCAGGGTGGTGGTGACGACGATGGTCGGGTAGTCGACCTGGGGCAGGGCTGCGATGGGCAATTGGCGATAACCGACGAGGCCAGCGAGCAATACTCCCACCATGAGGAGTGTGGTAGCGATGGGCCGACGGATGAACGGCTCGGAGATGTTCACAGTTTGGACCCTGCTTGCTCGGATTCGGCGGCGACCCGATTCTTTCGCGCCTGGCCCGTACCTGCGTTCTTGTCCGCCGCAGCGGTTTCGACCGCGGCGCCCGGCTTGAGTTGAAACTGTCCCTCGGTAACGACTGTCTCGCCGGTCGCGACGCCCTTGGCGATGATGGCCGTGTCGCTTTCGATGAGGGCGACCTCGACCGGACGCGGGTTGGCCTTCTTGTCATCGCCGACGACGTAGACGAAGGTTCCCGACGGTCCATTCTGGACGGCCACGGCCGGCACGACGACCGCATTCCTTTGCGAGCCGAGCATGAGGCGCGCCTTGACGAACTGATTTGGCCAAAGGCTGCGTTTGGGATTGGGAAAGACTGCCTTCAGTCGAATGGTTGCGGTGGCGGTATTGATTTGGTTGTCGATGAGGAGCAGCTCGCCCGTGGCCAGGACAACGCTGCCGTCTCGGGACAGCGCCTGCACCGCGAGCTTGTGCTCGGCCATGGCGGCGGTTACCCGTGGCAGATCGTCCTGGGGCAGCGTCAACAGGACCGCGATCGGATCGATTTGCGTGACGACGACGATGCCGTTCGCATCGCTGGCGTGCACCAGATTGCCGGGATCTACCAGGCGCACGCCCGTGATGCCGTCGATGGGCGAGCGAATACGCGCGTAATCGAGCATCAGCTTGGCTTGCTCGATGAGTGCCCGGTCGGACTTGACCGCGCCTTCGAGCTGGCCTACCAGCATGTGCTGATCGTCCACCTGCTGCTGTGCGATGAGCTTGTTCTTGCCGACCGTGGTGTAGCGGTCGAGGTCGAGCTGATTGCCCTGCAATTGAGCACCGTCCCGCGCCAGCGCTGCTTCGGCCTGCCGCAATTGAATGGCGTAAGGGCGTGGGTCGATTTGCGCCAGTACGGTTCCGTGCTTGACTTCCTGGCCTTCGCGAAAGCTTACGCTGTCCAGCCGGCCATCGACTTGCGAACGTACCGTCACGGTCTTGAACGCGGTCACGGTTCCGAGCCCGTCGAGAAAGAGTGGTACATCCCGGTTTTCGACCTTGGCCACGACGACCGCCGCGGGCCGCGGACCGCGCTCGTCTCGTTTGCTTTCCTGACCTTTGGCTCCGCCGCACGCCGCGAGCAAGAGCAGCGCAGCTGCAAGCCCACGAGCATTGCCGTTTTGGTGATGTCGAGCTTTCACGATGAACATCGGTTACTGCCTTCCTAGAGCGCCGAGCAGCGCTGCGCGCGCCGACGCCAATGTGTAGCGGGCATTCACTTCCTGCGCAGCGGCCTGGGTCGCCACGACCTGCGAATCGCCCAACTCGATAACGCTGCCCATGCCGACGGTGTAGCGCGACTCCGCCAGTTCGAGCTGTCTGCGCGCATTCGTCAAGGCCAGCCCGGCTGCCGCCAACGTCGCACGCGCGGCTTGCACGGCCAGACTCGACTGCTCGACGTCGATACGCACGCTCAGCCTGAAGGTATCTTCCTGAGCTTGAATCACTCGCAAGGTCGCCTTTGCCTCGCGTACCTGTCCGGCCGTGGCGCCGCCTTGGAAAATCTGCCACGACAAAAGAGCGCCGACCCACCAGTTCGGGGTGAGGTGGTCGAGCGCAATTCCTTGGTCTGTCACGTTGGCCGCGGCGGATAGGCTGGGACCGTAGGCGCCGTTGGCCGCTCCAACCAAGTGCTCTTGCGCCTTGCGCTGCTCCGCGAAGGCGGCCAACTCCGGTCGGTCTCGCAGCGCGATCTCCAGCAGTTGCTCGAGGGGGGCATTCTCTTCGGGAACAGCGCCCATCTCGTCGCTTGCGGGCTGATAGCCGGCGGAAGCGGAGAGGCCGATGGACTGATCGAGCGCAGCGCACGCCAGAACGTACGCGTTCTGTGCGGCGATGAACTGCACCTGCGCGTTGGCGACATTCGTTTCCGCCGTTACGCGATCAATCTCGGCCCGCATGCCCTGCTCGACCAAGCCCTGAATCTGGTCGAGATGCCGCTGCTGGTTCTTGACGGCGTCGCTGGCGACATCTACCAGATCTTTTTGCGCGCGTGCCTGGAAATAGGCCTTGCGCACGTTGCTGACGATTTGTATCTGGGTGGCGCGCTCACTGTCGATGGCCGACGCTGCGTTGGCCTCGCTCGATCGCCACCGTTCGCTGGTCTGGCCGAAGTCGTAAATGAGCTGCGACGCCGAGGCGCCGAACGTGTAGGAATTGAAGGAAGGATCCCAAGTTACCGGCTGAGTGTTAACAGCGGACTGAGCGGCGTTGGACGAGTTGTAGCCGGGTCGGACTGGCACGTTGCCGGTGGTGCGCTGGTACTGCGCGCTCGCCGCAACCTGTGGCAAGTACGGCGCGCGTGATTCTTCGACGCGCGCCGAGGCGACGTCGACATTCGCTCGGGCCTGCTCGCCCGACGGATGCGTGCGGAGCGCAAGGTCGATGGCTTCTTTCAAGCTGATGGATTTTCTCGGGGCGCGCGCCAATGGCAGCAGCAGTGACGCGTCCTCTGCGTGGGCCAAGCTGCAGAAGCCGCAGAACCCGAGGAGAAAAGCTGCGAACGATGCACGTAGGAGGTGACGCAAAGAGGGAAACATGGGCATTGAGAATACGCAATTTGCTCGAAGTCCTTTGGCGCTGCCAACGAAATGTCGAGGCTGACCAGATCGATCGAGGAGGTACTGGGTGGCAATCACGCAACGTTCGCCTGCAAGCTCGACGCCAAGAGTACGGCCCAGGAAAAGCGCGACCGCGGCCGCCGGTGCGCGCGTATATTCGTGCGATGCGAATCACGCGAACGACCCTATATCTTTGCTCTCTCTATTTTCTCTGCGCTCTCTGGATCCCCCAAACGCACGCTGCTGAAAAGTCCGAGCCCGCGAAGGCTCCCTTGACCATCGACCGAGCTCATACCGCGCTGCTGGTGATGGACTATCAGAACGATATCGTCGCGATGGTGCCGGAGGCAGCGCGCGCCCCGCTTCTGGACAAAGCCAGCGAGGTGATCTCGGCCGCTCGCCGCGCGCGGCTGCCGATCATTTATGTCGTCGTACGCTTTCGTGAAGGCTATCCAGAAGTCAGCCGCCAGAACAAACGCTTCGCCATGCTGAAGGAATCAGGGCGCTTTCGCGAAGGCACTCCCGGCGCCGAAATTCACGCTCGGGTCGCACCCGAAAAGGGCGACATCCTCGTGACCAAGCGCCGCGTGGGTGCATTTTCGACGACTGATCTGGAGCCCATCTTGCGGGCCAACGGAATCACGACACTGGCCATGTTCGGCATCGCCACTAGTGGCGTCATTCTGTCGACCGTACGCTGGGCGGCCGACATGGACTACTCGATGATCGTGGTGTCCGATGCGTGCGCCGACATGGATAGCGACGTTCACCGGATTCTGATCGAAAAGATCCTGCCCACGCAATCGACAGTGGTGACCGCGCAGGAATTCGCAAAAGCTGCCAACTCGAAGTGAGTGCGACCTGAGCTTGTAGTCGCTAAACGATCCTATGGGCGAATCGCGAGCATGTCGCTCAGCCAGCGCATCGCTCGGGCGCGATAGCCCGAGCCGTGGCCGCGGTTGATGTGACGGATGGTCGCCCTTTCATCCAAGAAGAATGTCGTTGGCAGACGGTCTTCGCCAAACGCGCGAGCGAGCTCGCCACCTCCATCGAGCGCGACCATGGTTCCCGCAGGGAGTGGATGACTCGCGAGAAAATCCTTCAGGGCTGGAACGTCACCCTCGACCGCAACGACCATCAGGTCGAAGCGCGGCCCCAACTTCTGCCTGACGGCGAGGATTTCAGCCAGGCCGTCTTTGCACGGCTGGCACCAGCTCGCAAAGAAATCCACCACTGTCACGTGCCCCTGCAGATCCTCACTGCGCACATGCGCGCCAGCCAAGGTGCTCGCCTGAAAAGATGGCGCGACTTCACCCACCTGCGGCCGAGCGCCGCCCGCCATCAGCAACGGCAAGAGCAAGAACGAAATCACGAGAACGCCGAGGCTGCGTCTTGCCGCTTACGGCGCGCCACTATTTTCCGTACCCTGCAGCGACGATGTTGGCCTGGACGTCGTCATCGACGGAATCCGGTGGACTGCCCTTGGTCATGGCGCCTTCCCAGAAGGTACCCACACCGGTGTTGCTGCCATCGCCGCCGGTTCCGAGGATGATCTCGCCGCCCAACTTCTTGGGAGTGTAGCCGCCAGGCGGGCGCTTTCCGTCCCACTTGGTCGCGAGCTTGCCGGACTGGGCGTTGCCGGCCTTGAGCCCAAATGCGTTCCCAGACGGCCCCTTGAGCATGGCGGTAACGAAGTCCGCAGTGACGGTCGTATTGGTCGCACAAGCGGTGTTCGGGTCATCACATGCAAACATGCCGAATTCCAGATCTGCCAGAACCCACGGACCGGTGCCGCTTCCACCCTTATTGAACTGTGTCGACGTCCCCCAGTAGATCGCCTCCATCGTGCCGGGACCATCGGCATTGCCGGTATTGGTTGCGTTTCCGTAGTCAAAGCAACACCACTGGCTGTAGCGCTTTCCGTCGAGCACCATGTACATGGACTCTGCTTCGTCGTCTTTCGGGACACCTTTACAGGTGTTGTTCCGGTAACCGACATCCCGCGTGTGAGCGAAGGTGTTGTTAACGTAGATTCCGTAGGCGGTGTGACCCTTGATCGAGAGCTTTCCATCGGTGGCAAACGCTTCATTGGCATTCTTCAGCCAAAGCGTTGACGGTGACTTGGGGAGATCGTTCTTATTGGGCGACTGATCGTAGATGATCGAGATCGTGCACTGGGCGCCGGAGCAGAACGAGTCTTGCTCGGATATTTTGACGTAGCCGTCGGCGCCGACCGGGATGTCCTTGGTGTTGTTTCCATTTCTGACTTGGTAGAGAGGCCCGGTGTACGCTGCATAGAGAGCGCGAACCGTGCTGTGGGCCGCCACGCAGGGAAAGCCCGCAGCCTGGTAGATGTCGCAAGGCCCCTGTCCGGTCGCCCCGGCGCCACCCGCTGTCCCACCTGAGCCGGTGACGCCGCCTGAGCCTGAGCTGGTGGCACTCGATCCACCTGCTGCGTTTGATCCACCCGAAGCGGGTGCCCCGCCCAATGCGGTCGCACCGCCGCGAGCTGTCGATCCGCCTGCCCCGGTGGATCCTCCCAATCCGGTCGCACCTCCGGCCGATGACGTCCCGCCCGCGTTCGTCGCACCACCGGCTTGGGTCGCACCACCCGAACTTTGGGCGCCGCTCGTCCCCCCGCTGGTCGCGCCACCGGCGCTGTTCGAGGCGGACTGGCCCCCCTCGCTCGTGTTCCCTCCGGTCGGCGAAGTTGTTCCGCCCGACCTGGCGGGCGCGCCGCAGGCCACGATGGCTGACAGCACCAGTGGCAGTGTGGAAGAAGAAAGGACGACGCGAAGAGAGCGCTGCGAACTCTGCATGAATAACCTCCTACTGCGTTACTAGCCTCATCACAAGGTCTGGGCATGGTCTCTATGTTCGAACTTTGTTCCCGATGAGACGTCGGTCGCATCGCGGCGATCCGTTTCTTGTTCAAGAACGAGAGCGGCGCGTTGCTGCTCGAAGGCTCCTGGCAGCACCGGACCCCTTCGATTAAGATTTACAGCCTCCTTGCTTTCGGTCGCCAAACAATTAACAGCGCCAGACAATACGGCGGTACGTGTGGCTTTGTGGCGGGCTTTGCATGTGGAAGTCGATCCGCCTCCGCACGTGTTCGAGGATGTCGTCGGCTTGAAGCTCGTCGCGCCTGAGGACGGATGGCGTAGCCGCCCGGACATGAGCCCGTTTACGGCACCTTTCCGCGCGTCCATCGTGGCGCGCGCCCGCGTCGTCGAGGATCTCGTGAGCGAACGGGTCGCCGGTGGCGTCGAGCAATATGTCATTCTCGGCGCGGGGCTCGATACCTTTGCTCAGCGTCGAGCGGACCTGACCGCGCGTCTATCCGTCTTCGAGATCGATGCTCCGGGCCCGCAAGCGTGGAAACGCCAACGCCTCGTCGAGCTTGGTCTCGGTCTACCGTCATTCCTGCGGCTGGTGCCGGTGGACTTTGAGGCGGGCGACACCTGGTGGGATCGGTTGAGAGCATCGGGCTTCGACTCTGAACGGGCGGCAGTCGTGGCTTCCACCGGCGTTAGCATGTATCTGACCAAGGACGCGATCGCTGCGACGCTGCGTCAGGTGGCGGATCTTGCGCCGGGCTCCACCCTCGTCATGTCATTCATGCTCCCAATCGAGATGGCAGAGCCCGCGTTGCGCCCTGCGATTGAGCGAGCAGCGGCAGGCGCCCGCGCCAATGGTACCCCGTTTCTCAGTTTCTTTACGCCAACAGAAATGCTGGCGCTGGCCCGCGACCAAGGTTTCAGAGACGTTGAGCACGTGTCGGCAGCAGCGCTTGCCGAGCGGTATTTCGCAGGCAGGACAGATGGACTTCGTCCGCCCAACAATTCAGAGGAACTGCTAGTCGCGACTACCTAGTCGCGCAACAGTCTTCGATAACAAACCCCCACCAGTTCGTGGTGTTCTCGTGCTGCGACTTTCGGCTCACGCCGTGCCATGTGAACAAAACGACTCGCGCGCGACAAAGCGACCATTGCAATGTCATTTCGCCATCCGTATCCTTCAGTCCGAGCTGGTCGGGTACGACTTATGCGAGAGGCTGGCGTCGGGGCATTGGACGTCGTAATTCGAGAAGCGCAGCTTTTGAAAGTGAACCAAGGAGGGACGTATGTCGTCGAGCCGTTCTATTTTTGCGCTGACGGTTTCCGCGTTAGCGCTGTTGGGTGTCTCCTGTTCGTCTAGCTCAATGAGCGGAGGCAATGGGGGAGCGGTTTCGGGGACCGGTGGTGCGTCTAGCACCGGGGGCTCGGGCAGCGGTGGTAAATCCAGTACCGGCGGCTCGGGCAGCGGTGGCACGTCTAGCGCTGGCGGCTCGGCCGCCGGCGGAACTACATCCAGCACTGGCGGCTCGGGCAGCGGTGGCGCACCTAGCACCGGCGGCTCGGGTAGCGGCGGGAAGACCAGCGGTGCGGGTGGCGGCTCCGGCGGAGCAAGCACTAGTCCGACCACCAGCGCCGGGGGTGCGGCCGGAGCCACGAGTAGTGGTACCGGCGGGGCAAGCGCAGGAGGGTCGACGGGAGCAGGAGGCGGGACCACGGCTGGCGCAGTGCCGAGCGCAGGCTGCGGCAAGACCTCGACGCTGACCTTCGGGACGGTCCCGGGCGAAAGTGCCAGTGCGACGGCGGGCGGGCCGAGCAACGGCACCGGCAAAGGCGGCTACGTCAACATTACAAGCGGCGGCACGCAACGCGGCTTCGCCATGCGGCTTCCCGACAACTATGACAACAGCCATCCCTATGGGTTGTTCTTCGCCTTCCACTGGAACGGCGGCGACTCCAAAGCGCAAGACACCGGCGGAGACAATGGGTACTTCACCGCCTACTACGGAATCCAGAGAAAGTCGAAGAATGGAATGTTCTTCGTCGCGCCGGATTCCATCGGCTCCGGCTGGGGCAATGGCAATGACTCAGACGTGAAATTCACCGACGACATGGTCAAGTTGATCACCGATAATTATTGTATCGATATGTCGAACCTCATCACCAGCGGCTTCAGCTGGGGTGGTGGCATGAGCTACGAGCTAGCGTGTGCCCGCGCGAGCACGAAGTCCAACACTGCAGGCTACGCTTTCCGGGCGGCCATCATCTTCGAAGGAGCCAACATCAGCGGGTGCGACGGCAGCGGCAAAGACCCCATCGCACTCTGGCAGACGGTCGGCCTTACCGACACCACCTGTCCCGTGAACCTCGCGACGCCGATTCGCGACCAATTCGTCACCAACAATGGATGCACGGGTTGGACCTCAGAAAGCGGGAACCTAGTGGCATCCAAGACGGGGACATCCAAGGATGAGCCGCCGAGGCCGCCGAACCCAGGGCAGTACATCAACCCCGGGGGACATGTTTGTACGAACTACACCGGTTGCTCGGCCGGGCACCCGATTCGTTGGTGCGTGCACCAGTCAGGGCACGGTAACGCCATCACGGACGGGACTTCGAGCGTGTACGATGAGTGCGCGAATGTCACCACTCAAAATCCCAATGGCAACTGCTCGGCCGGGTGCCCCTGTACCTGGACCCCGGATGACATCTGGACGTGGTTGAACGACCCAACCACAAACAAGTACACGTCAAACGCCACCTCGGCGAATTAACGTTTCGTGTTCCTACCCGTGACTAGCACCCTTCCGCCTTAGGGAGGCGAAAGTCTTCTCGGACTCGCGCGGTCACGGGGCAGACACCGAACGCCACGAAGCACCACTCGGCTCGCTCGCGGCAGTGGCAGGCGCAAACGTCGGGAAATGTTCCCGGCCTGCCGCTCGCGTCTTGCTTTGACAGTGATGCTGCCGGTGCGCGACTATTTGTACGCAATGGCAGTTCGCGACGACGCTCGTCAGAAACCTTCCGCACGTCTTCTTTGTCTCGTTCACCCTCTGAGTTGTCGGCACGGCAGAGCCCAGTTGCTGTCCCAGGCAGGGCTTCTCTGCGCGGCGCCGCTTCTGCTCTTGGCTTGCTCGACAGCCAGTAATGCCGATTCGGGCGTGGGTGGGAGTCCCGGGTCGATGGCTGGCGGGGGTGCTCGAACGACCGCCTCCAGCACAGGCGGGGATAGCGGCAGCGGGACAGGGGGCTCGGCGGGTGCCGGCGGTACCATCAGCTCCGGCGGAGTCACAGGAGGCTCGCCAGGCACCGCCTCTGGTGGCGCGTCGGGTGGATCGGCAGGCGGCCCGACCGCCGGATCCGGGGGTATCGCAAGTAGCGGCGGAAAGGCCGGTTCCTCTGGCAAAGACGCAGCCGACGATACCGGCTCCGTCGTCGACGCCGCCCTCGACGCCAACGTCATCGATGCGGCGAATTTCCCCGGCACGAACAATCCCGTACTCGCCGGATATGCCGCCGATCCGCACGTCACTCTGTTCGACGGAACTTTCTATATCTATCCGACCACCGACGGACTCGATGACTGGTCGGCTACGTCGTTCAGCGTGTTCTCTTCAACGAACTTGGTTCAGTGGTCCAGTCGCGGTGTGATTCTCGATGTGCGGAAGGATCTCACGTGGGCCACCAGCCACGCCTGGGCGCCGAGCATCGCACACGTGGGCAGCACCTACTTCTTCTACTTCTCCGCCGACAGTCAGATTGGCGTTGCGACCAGCTCGTCGCCCACAGGTCCCTTCAAGGATTTTCTCGGAAAGCCTTTGATAACCGGTTATCAGTACGGCTGCCAATCCATCGATCCCTACGTCTTCGTCGATGACGACGGTACCGGCTATCTCTACTTTGGTAGTGGTGGGCTTCACGTCGGGAAGCTGAAGACCGATATGGTCTCTTTTGCCAGCGCGCCAACCAATGTTTCGCTGACTGGCGCAAGCGGCACGCTCGAAGGCAGCGCCATGTTCAAGCGGAAGGGAAGCTACTACTTGGCATGGTCCGAGGGCGATACACGTCTCGCCACCTACCAGATGGCATACGCGCGCGCTCAGTCGCCGCTGGGCCCATTCACACGAGCTGGCGTCATCGTCCAGCAAGACACAAGCCGGGGCATTCTCGGCCCGGGCGGGGGCACGGTGCTCGCAATCGCCAGCCGCGATGAGTATTACCTCGCCTACCACCGCTTCAAGATTCCTGGAGGGGACGGCACCCATCGTGAAACGTGTATCGACCGGCTGTCGTTCAACGCCGACGGAACCATCGCTCCCCTCAAGCCGACACTGGAAGGCTTGCAGCAAGGTGTCCAACCGTAGATAGAAGACAACCACGCGCTCGGCACGTGGAGCGCGACCCCGCCTCAGGGCGCGGCCAGGAATGTTCCGTGCTCGGCCATGAGGCGAGCGAGCTCTTCCTGATTGGGCATGCGGCCGTGCTTGCGAAGGAGCCCGGCCAGGCGCTCGAAGTAGAACTCATATCCCGAAGGCGTCAGGGCGACCAGATACCTGGCCTGTTCCGGTTGCGGATTCGAAAAGCCGTGCGCGAGACCGCGCGACGCAAACACCGACTCTCCTGCGACGGCAGTTCGGTAGCCATCGCCAATGCGGAATTTGAGCTGGCCTGAAATAACGAAGAAGGCCTCGTCGTGGCCAATATGAATATGCTCGGCCGGCCCCGCATGACCTCCGTCCATCCGCGCCTCGATGAGGGTCATCGCCCCGGCGGTATCGGACGCCGAGACCTTGATGCGCATATGCCATCCCGGCAGCTCGATGAGGGTTCCTTCGTCTTGCCCAAGAAACGCGCCGCGCCCCCCTCCGCCCATGCCGAGATAGCGTTCGAACGACATAGTCGAAGTTCTGACCGAGTTTTGCGAGGATGCAATTACGCGAGCATCGCCCGCATCAGCTCGTCCTTCTCGATGAAGACGAGGAGCTTCTCCATGGCTCCGCGCTCGGAAAGCACAGTGTAGAAGTCCTCTTTCACGCTGGGGGCAAATTTGACGGCTTCGATGAAGTCGCGGCGGCTGAGCGGGTGCTTCTCTAGGAAAGACAGGAAGCCACTGTCTTGAATCGACTTCTTGAGCAGCTCGTAGGTGTCGCCTTGCAGGTGGCTGACGGCATAGGACGCGGCGCCCACTTGCAGTCCGTGCAGGGACGGCTTCTCGGCGAGGCGGTCGTAGGCGTGCGAGATGAGGTGCTCGCTGCCGCTGGCGGGACGGCTGCTGCCGGCGATCTCCATCGCGATGCCGGACATCATCAGCGAGCTCGACACCACCCGCAGGAAGTCCAGGTCCTGCGGATGCTTGTTCGGGTAATAGAAGAAGGTGTCGGCGGCGTTGCTGCAGATGGTGGCGGCGAAGTCGTTGACCGGCTCGCCGCGCTTCTTGAACGCCAGCTTCCAGTCGAACACCGAGGTGAACTTGCAGAACAGATCGCCGAGGCCCGAATAGAAGAATGCCTCGGGCGCGGAGCGGATGATCTCGGTGTCCAGGATGACACTGTGGGGAATCACGGTGCGGACCGTGCGTCGCGCGCCTTTCACCACCAGCGACGAAAACGGCGAGGAAAAGCCGTCGTTCGAAATGAGCGTCGGCACCGACACCAAGGGGATCTGCTTGATCAGCGCCAAATACTTGCAGCAGTCGATGACTTTGCCGCCGCCGATGGCCACGATGGCGTCGAGCTTTTGCGGCAGGGTCAAGCTATCTTGAAAAATGACTTCGATGTCGTTGGAAGCGGCTACGCCTTCGTGGGCGATCTTGATCTCGGACGAGGCCAGCGAAATGTCGACGGTCTGGGCGAACATGGGCTTGAGCCCCTCGCCATAGAAGAGCGCGATCTGCGAGAAGCTTTCGCTGCGCAGGTATTTGCCAAGCTTGTGAAGCGCGTTCGGTTTGATGCGCAGAAGGGAGGGGACTGTGATTTCCATGAAGCGATGTCTCGGCGGTTGTTGCTAAATTGCCAGCGGATCTATTTCGCCGACGTTGTTGAAGACGTGATTGGGACGGTAGGGAAATTTTTCGAGGGTTTCGAGGGTGGAGACGCCCGACAGGACCAGGCAGGTCGTCATGCCTGCTTCCAGGCCAGCCACGATGTCGGTGTCCATGCGGTCGCCGATCATGACGGTTTCGGACGAGTGGCTGCCGAGCTGCTTGCGGGCGATCATCATCATCAGGGCGTTGGGCTTGCCAACCACGTAGGGCTTCTTGCCGCTGGCGACTTCGATGGATGCCAGGATGCTGCCGGCCGCCGGCTCGAGGCCGCTCTCCGTCGGGTCGACCACGTCGGGATTGGTGGCGATGAATTTCGCGCCCTTGCCGATGAGGCGCAGGGCCTTCTTCATCATGTCGTAGTTGAAGCTCGTGGTCTTGCCCACCACCACGTAGTCCGGGTCGTGCTCGGTCAGCGAGAAGCCAGCTTTGTAAAGCTCGCTGGCCAGGCCGTTGCCGCCGATGATGTACGCCGAGCCGCCGGGCTTCTGACTCTTGAGAAAGGCCGCGGTGGCCATGGCCGAGGTGTAGAAGTTCTGCTCGCCGAGGCCCTCGATGCCCATGCCTTCGAGCTTGCGCAAAAGATCGATGGGCGTCTGCTCGGAGTTGTTGGTGAGGAAGAGAAACGGCGTGCGCGTCTCCACCAATCTGAGGATGAAGTCCTTGGCGCCGTCCACCAGGGCCTTGCCGCGGTAGATGACGCCGTCCATGTCGGAAAGGATCGATTTGGCCATCGGCTGTCTCTGCGCCACTGAAACGCTTAGTCGCCGAAGCAGGTGCCGACGGCGCGGGCGGTGCGGACCAGGGGATCGTCACCGGCGACTTTGCGCTGCTTGCCGGCGACGCTTTGGATAGGGACCTCGGCCAGTCGGCCGTTCTGTTGGACGACGAGCTGGCCTTGCGCGCCGGACATGACCAGCTCGAGGGCGTGGTGGCCGAATTGCGTGGCCAAGACGCGGTCGGCGGGCGTCGGCGATCCGCCGCGCTGGATGTGGCCGAGCACCGTGGCGCGCACGTCGAGCTTGGTCTTTTCTTCGATGTCGGCTACCAGCTTGTTGGCGATGCCGCCCAGGCGAATCGGATCCGGGCTGGTTTCCACGCGGCGCTGGATGACGATGTCGCCGCCTTTGGGCTTGGCGCCCTCGGAGACGCAAATGATCGAGAAACGCTTGCCGCTTCGGCTGCGGCGGCGAAGCACGTCGCAGAGAATGTCGAGGTCGTAGGGAATTTCGGGGATGAGAATGATATCGGCGCCTGAGGCCACGCCGGTGTGGAGCGCGAGCCAGCCGGCGTTGCGGCCCATCACCTCGACGACCATCACGCGGTGGTGGCTCATGGCCGTGGTGTGGATCTTGTCGAAGCATTCGCCGGCGGTGTGCACGGCGGTGTCGAAGCCGAAGGTACGCTCGCAGCCTTCGAGGTCGTTGTCGATGGTCTTGGGCACGCCGATGCAGTTGATGCCATTTTCGATCAGGTTCGCGGCGCCGGTCATGGTGCCGTCACCGCCGATGCAGATGATGGCGTCGAGCTCGGCGGCGCGCACGTGGTCGACCACGCGGTCGGTGACGTTCACCCATTCGGTCTTGCCGTTCCGTTCGATGGCGAAGCGCTGCGGGTTGGCCTGGTTGCTGGTACCAAGAATCGTCCCGCCTTGGGTGAGAATGTTCGAAACGTCATTCCACTGGAGCAGTCGCATGCGGTTTTGGATGAGGCCGAGAAAGCCGTCTTCGATGCCGAAGACCTCCAGCTTGTACTGGTGCATGGCCGTCTTGGTGACCGCACGGATGACGGCGTTGAGGCCAGGACAGTCGCCGCCGCCGGTGAGGACTCCGATTCGTCTGATGTTCGCCATGGCGGCGATGCTACCGCTTTCGGGATCGCGCCGTCATCAGCGGAATTCGTCCTAGCCATCGGGTAGACTCTTGACGTGAAGCCGAGGAGAACGAAGCGTCTGTGTATCCCATAACGCTGGACGTGCGCGGGCAGCGCTGCCTCGTGGTTGGCGCCGGCACGGTCGCTCTTCGCAAGATACGAGGGTTGCTGGCTGAAGGTGCGCAGGTGACCGTCGTCGCGCCGGATGCAATCGAGCCGGTCCTTCTTCTCGCGCACGAAGGGGCCATTGCTTTGCATCGTCGGGCTTTCGTCGAGAGCGACATCGAAGGATGCAGGCTCGCCTTCGTGGCGACCGGAGCTCGCGCGGTGGACGAAGCCGTGGCTCGGGCGGCGAAGCAACGTGGGATCTGGATCAACGTGGCGGACGTGCCGGATCTCTGCGATTTCCATCTGCCGAGCGTGGTCCGGCGGGGCGATCTGCATCTGACGATTGCGTCGGCGGGAAAGGCACCCTTCGCCACGCGGCGAATGCGCCAGCTACTCGAGCGCAAGCTAGGGCCGGAGTGGGGCGATTGGATCGAGGCCGCCCATCGCTTTCGCCGGCAGGTGCAAGCGCGCGGGCTTTCGGCCGCGGCGGCGGATGTGGCGTACGACAAATTCATGGCCGAGACGGTCGACGCGGAGACCTTGGCGGTGCGGGTTCCCGCGGCGGGCGAGGCAGAAGCGTGGATCGACGCGAGGCCCTCCGCGAAGACGTCGCTCGGCATGGTTTCGCTGGTGGGAGCGGGGCCCGGAAATCCGGGCCTGCTGACCGTGGCTGGGCTCGATCGCGTGCGACACGCCGATGTCGTCGTGTACGACCGGCTGGCGATGCCGGCCATTCCTCTCGATCTTTCCGACGAGGTCGAGCTGTGCTTCGTCGGCAAGCAGCCAGGGCATCATCCGGTACCGCAGGCGGAAATCGAGATGCTTTTGGTCCGATTAGCGCGCGAAGGAAAGCGGGTGGTTCGCCTCAAGGGCGGCGATCCTTTCGTGTTCGCCCGCGGCGGCGAAGAAGCTCTGGCGCTCAAGGCAGCTGGGATCCCGTGCGAGGTCGTTCCCGGCATTACCGCGGGCATCGCGGCGCCCGCGGCGGCGGGAATTCCGGTGACCTTTCGTGGTCAGGCGGTGCGCCTGACCTTCATCACGGCACACGAGGAAGGCACGCCCCAGGCGCGCTGGGATTTGCTGGCCAACGATGCGCAAGCCACGCTTGTCGGATACATGGGCGTAAGCAATCTCGCCGATGTCAGCTCGGCCTTGATCGAGGCGGGCATGCCGTCCGATACGCCAGCGGCGCTCGTGGCTCAAGGCACGCGGGCTGGGCAACGACTCGTGCGCGCATCGGTGGCGGAGCTGGCGAAGAAGGCCGAGAGCGAAGGCATTGTGCCTCCGGCTATCTTCGTCATTGGAAAGGTCGCCGCGTACGCGGACGAGCTTGCGTCCTGGTTGGGCGGCAGTCTTCGCGGAGCGCGTATTGCGATGTTTGCCCCGGCGATGAAGCTTGGCGAGCTGCTGCGCGGGGCAGGGGCGGAGCTACTCGTGGTGCCGACACCCATGACGAAAGCCGCGCGGCTCGTGCTCGGCTGCATGCCCCATCCGACGTGGATTGTTCGCTCGACAGCCGAGCTGGACATCCTCGCGCGCGAGCGCGTGCAGGGCGCCGTCTTCGCAGAAGGCCTCGTCGTGTGTGCTTCGGAGCATCTGGCGCGCTCGGCGCGCGAGATGGGTTCGGGGAACGTCGCAGTCGTCGATTTTTCGCTCGCTGAAGACGACCTGGTGGTTCAGCTGAAGCGTCTATTCGGGTAGCCGCCCTGGCGTGGGACCTTGCCGTCGAGAGGCACCGTACCCTCGCGCCTTCCAGCGTTCAACGACGGGCCGAGGTGAGAAAAAACAAAACGAGCGGCGCCGGTTTCAAGCCGCGCGCCGCTCGTGGTGCCGTTGGTGGCCGGCCGGTTAGAAGATGTAGAAACCGGAGAATTGCACCCGGTGGTTGGTGGCCTTGCTGCTATCCAGGTAGGTCTGGCGGAACCACGCGTACTCGAGCCCGAAGCGGATGGACTTGGTGGCGTCCACGAACAGGTTGCCGTCGGCGAAGTCCGACTTGTTGAACAACTTGGCGTTGGTGTTCGAGCCGGACGTCTGCGCCAGCTTGCTCATGTCGTTCGAGTACATGTGCGAATAGTTACCGGAAACCCACATGCGGAAGGGCGTGGTCGGCAGGTAGTACTGCAACCCAATCATGCTGGCCTGCCAGCGGATGGCGTGCATGACCCCGGTGGTGTCGAAGATGACCAGACCGTTGTCGATGTCCATGCTGTAGCTCGAAGCCTTTCCGGTGGCGTCGGCGGGCAGCGGTGCCAGGCTGGTACCGCCGGAAAGCCCGGTGAAGAGGTCGGCGATCGCTTGCCCGGTGACGAACGAGCCTGTCAGGGTGAGGGCGTTGTCCCAGTTGTCGGCAGTTGCTGGCACTACCGGGATGATGCCGTCGACGGAGAGGCCGTAGCCGTTGATCTTCTGGGTGTTGACCGGCGCGAAGGCGTACTCCGGCAAGCGGAACCTACGCGCGACTCCGGACACGCCTACCGACAAGGCATCCACCGAGGTGCCCGCGCCACCCGCCGTGCGCATGCCTTTCCAATCGTTGAGGATCAAGCGCAGGCCGGCTTGTCCGTCGGGTAGGCCCGAGTCGCGCTGAGGGGGACGCACCGCCGCCACCGCCAGCTCGACATTGAGGGCGTCGGTCTTGACCATGTGGGAGAGGCGCAGCTGCGGAGCGCGGGAGAACACCTGGCCTGGCAGACCTTGGATCTGCACGCTGTTCGGGTGGTAGTTGGTGGCCCAGCCGAAGAGCGCCCAATACTGACCCGCCAACACGTCGATGTACGGGGTCTCGAGCTTGAGGGCCATGTGGCGCACCCGGAAGGTCGGGCTGGCGTAGAACGATCCCTCGGACACGGCGGGTGAACCGGCCGGGCTCGGCGAGCTCTGCGGCTGGTTACCGAGGAAGTCCATCTCGGCGATGGCCGACGACTTCACCCATTCGGTCTCGGGACCCTTGAGCTTGAAACCGAGCCGCGAGTTTCGCTGACCGAAGATCATGCGATCGTTGTTCGCCGCGTAGGTTCCACTGCGGGCGATGGCCGCGTTCCCGGCCAGGTCATTGAAGCTCTGGGTGGAGTCGTGGATGAAGTCCGCTTCCACGAAGCCATAGAACGTGGTGCTGAATTTCGACAAAATGCCGCTCGGGCCGGCAGGCGGAGGAACTGGCGCGGCAGCCGGGGCGACGGCCACGATGGGAGCCGGTGCCGGCGTCGCTTCTGCTGGGGCCGGCGCCGCAGCCGCCGCCGAGCTTTCCGTGCTCTCGGTCTTTGCGGGAGTCTCGGTCGTCTGGGCAAAGGCCGGAGCTGCAGCGAACAGGGAGCATCCCCCGAGTAGCAGCGATACCCAAGCGGTTCCCTGGGTCGGCGTCGAACGATGAACTGGGCTCCTTCGTTTCATGAATTTTCTCCTCATGCTTTGTCAGTGTGGTTTCGAGCGGCACTGTAGCCACGCCAGGTGACGGAAGCGTTACGACAGGGACGGCTTCTGTGACATCTGCGTGACGACCCGGCGGCCACCCGCGATTCGGACAGCAGGGCAACCGCACCTTCCACGCCAGGTCTGGACAGTGCTGCTGATCGAAGGGCTCGCAGTATACCTTAGGAATCCTGTCCGTTGCCGAGCCACTTCCACAGTGTCTTGGCATCGATGTCCAGCTTCTCGGCGGCCTTGCCCTTGTGACCGCCGAGTTGGGCCAGAGCCCAGGCAGCATACTTTCGCTGCAGCTCGCGGATCGGCATGATGTCGCCCGCAAACTCGGGTGTTGGTCCGCGGTCGGGATGAAGAACCGTGTTCGGCAGATCCTCGACGGCGATGACGGCCGAGCGACCGAGAAGAACGACTTTCTCCATCACGTGGCTCAGCTCGCGAACGTTGCCCGGCCACGAATAGGCGACCAGGTGATCCATCGCTTCCCGCGACAGCCGTTCGGGAATGGCCTGCGGATATTTTTCGCGGGCTTGCTTGAGAAAGTGAGCAATCATCTCGGGCAAGTCGTCGCGACGCTCGCGCAAGGGTGGCATGGTCACCGAAAGGACGTCGAGGCGATAGAGCAGATCCTGCCGGAATTTTCCCTCTTGGGCCGCTTCGTGAAGATTGCGATGGGTCGCGGCGAGAATGCGAACGTCGACTTCCTTGTCTTTGCTGGATCCGACGGGACGAATGCGTCCCTGTTCGATGACGTGCAGAAGCTTGGCCTGAAGCCCAATCGCCATCTCGCCGATTTCGTCGAGCAACAACGTGCCGCCATCGGCCTCGTGGAAGAGCCCGTGCCGATCCGAAGCCGCGCCGGTAAAGGCGCCTTTGATGTAACCAAAGAGCTCGCTTTCAAGCAGCGTCTCGGGCAAGGCGGCGCAATTGACCACTACGAATGGATGGCTCGCGCGCGGACTCTCGGCGTGGATGGCTTGCGCGACCAGGCTCTTGCCCGTCCCGGTTTCGCCCAGGAGCAGAACCGGTACCGGCGCCGCTGCCACGCGCGCCACCAGCTCGCGCACGTTGCGCATGGCCGCGCTGTTGCCGAGAATGCGGTCTTTGGCGAAGCGCTCGTGCAAGGTCTTTTTCAGCGCGGCGGCCTCGCGACGGATGGACGACTCGTCGAGGGCGCGACGAAGGAAGAGCGACAGCTCTTCGACTTTGAAAGGCTTGGTGAGGTAGTGGTACGCGCCCTGGCGAATGGACTCGACGGCCGTGTCGATGGCGCTGAAGGCAGTCATGATCAGCACCGGACGCTCGGGCGCGAGACTGCGCGAGAGCGCGAGTAGGTCGAGCCCGTCGACTTTGGGCATGCGTAGATCCGTGACCAGCGCGTCGATGTTCTCTTTCTTCAGAATTTCGGCGGCCGCACTGCCCGCTCCCACCGCGACCGCATCGAAATCACGATCGCACAGGTTATCGGCCAAAGTGCGCGCCATTTCCAGATTGTCGTCGACCACGAGAACGCGAGGCTTTTCAGGCATGGGTGGATTCCTGACTGGACGGGAGCTTGATGGTGGCTTTGGTTCCGTGCGGCTCCACGGGTTCAAGGCCGAGCGAGCCGCGATGGCTCGCGACGATTTCTTGGACGATGGCGAGGCCAATCCCCGTGCCTTGTCCGCGGGGCTTGGTCGAGAAGAACGGCTCGAGCACGCGATTGGCGTCAGAGATTCCCGGGCCGTCGTCGATCACGTCGATTTGCAGATTGCCATGCGCCGTGTGCGCGCGCACCTCGACGGTGCCCAGGCTCGTGCAGGCGTCGCACGCATTGAGCAGCAGGTTGACGACCGCGTGCTCGAGAAGGCGTGGGTCGCCATGCACCACAGGAAGCGCGGGCGCGACGTCGAGGGCGAGCTTGACGTCGGCCTTCGCAAAACGGTGCTCGACCAGCGCCACCGCACCTACGATGAGGCTGTGCGGCTCGATCGGCTCGGCGGTAGGACGGTCGCCGCGCGCCAGCCCGAGCAAGCCGCGGATGATGCGATGGATGCGATCGGTTTGTTCCAGGATGATGCGCACGCTGCCCGCGGCGCGCTCGTCGCTGGCGAGTCGCGCCGACAGCTGTTCGGCGCGGCCCGCGATGATTCCAAGGGGCGTCGAGATCTCGTGCGCAACGCCCACCGCGAGGGTGCCCATGGTGGCAGCGCGGCCAGCGCGTTCCAGGCGCTCGTCGCGCTTCGCGCGGAGATCGGCAAAGGCCAGCGCGTGCTTCAAGCTCAGCTCTTTGCGCTGATTGCGCAAGGCGAGGCCACCGAACGTGAGCACGAGACCGCTGGCCGTCACCACGCTGAGGAGGAGTCGCCAACGTGCCCAGCGTTCGCGGTCTCGTTCGCGCACGGCGCTGGCCACCACGACCAGTCCCCACGGGCCGGCGGGATCGCCGTCCGCCCGAGACAACCCGGCAAGCGCTGTGCGTGCCGGCAGCCCGAGTCCTCCCGCCTGAGCCGGAAGCAAGCGAAGCCAACGTCGGCCGCTGTCGAGTGCGCTCGCAATCTGCGGCTCAAGAACCCGTCGCCCGTCCGTAGTCTCGAGGTTCGGAGAGCCCGGCCGTCGTAGTAGGACGAGGCGGTCGGGTTCTTCCGTCGCGCGAATTTGCTCCAACGCGGCCTTCTCTTGGCGATCGGTGGTGAGGTGCGCGCCGAGGACGCCGGCCAGACTTTGCGCCAAGGTCGTTTGCTCGTGGGCAAAGTCGGTAAGGGCGGCCGCCGCTTCTCGTTCCTCGTCGAGGTAGGCGAGCCCGGCCATGGCCACGATGGCCGCCACCATGAACCAGAAAATGGGCGATGTTCTCATTCCTTCGTCGACGGAAGTCGAACCGCGGACTTGGCTCACCTGGGCGTGGACACGCGCAGGCGCCAGGGGCGTCGTGCTTCGCGATGCGAAAATCATACCTACTGAGTCAAGCCAAGCAAGGTACGCGCCGCTGTCTTTTCAACGGTTAGTTCTCGTCATGCATCGACCACCTGAGGATTTATTCCTGTTTCCGTCGGGAATTTCTCCCGACCAAGTTGACGAGCCTTCCTGAAGAACGGCCTGATTTCGTGGCACTCGGGCTTGGTACGGCGGGTGCTTTAGCGCGGAGGCGTGACATCCATGTCGGCAAGCGCTTTCGTGCGCAGAGCTTGGCTCCCTCGCAGCGCCCACGCGCTTGCGCTGATCGGCGCGGTTGCGCTCACGGCAGCTCCGCGGTCCGCGTCGGCGGAAACTGCCGCCTCCTCCTGGCACGAAGCGCCGGCTCACACCATCAGCCTGAAAGATGCGCTCACCTACGCGCAGGCCCATCAGCCGTCGCTGCGGGCGGCGCTGGATCGGGTGAACGCGGCGCGGGCGGATGCCCAAGTTCCGCGTGCCGCTTGGCTGCCTCGAGCGGGCGGGGTGGCGGAGATTTTCGAGGGCACGACCAACAACACCACGGCTTCCTACGTGAACGTTCCCGACGTGGCGCTGCCCCGCATCGGAGCCACGCGGGCCACGGACACGGGTGCTTTGTCGCCGTCGCCATCGACTTTGGCGGCGGTTTCGGTCGACCAAGAGCTGTTCGATTTCGGTCGTATTGCCGCTCAGAGCGCGGCGGCCGATTTGGTGGTGAAGACGGTTTCGCAGCAGGCGGAGCTCGAGCGATTGGCGATCGCTTTGATGGTGAAGGAGTCGTATTTTGCGGTTCAGGGCGCGAAGGCCGTCTTGCGAGCCGCGCAGGATGGATACGAGCGGACCCGGATACATCGGGACTGGGCCGAGGCCGGCGTGAAGAGCGGCCTGTTCGCGCCCATCGAGCGAACCCGCGCTGAGGCAGATCTGGCACGCTTCGATGTCAACCGGATGCGCGCCGAAGGCGGCGTGGCGAGCACGCAGGCGGTGCTGGCGGCGGCGGTTGGCTCTCCCGAGCGGATGCTCGACGTGGAGGAGGCCGATATTGCCGTGCCGCCCTTGCCGCCGCTCAACCAGGCGTTTGCCGACGCTGCCGCTCACGACCCGGCGGTGCTGGCGGCTCGCGCGCAGCTCGAATCCGAGCAGGCCGTAACCCGCGCCATCGGCGCCGAGACCCGTCCCGACCTCTTGCTGGTAGGCGGTTTCTCGACCAGGGCCGGCGGTGCAACGCCCAGCACAGGCCCCGAGGCGCGTTTCGGAGGTTGGTTGCCGGACGTGCCCAACTGGGACGTGGGCGTCCTTCTTCATTGGCCGATTTACGACGGCGTGGTGTCGGCTCGTCAGCGTGCTTCGTCGGCTCGCGAGCGAGCCTTGCAAAGCGAGCTCGACTCCGTCCTTCAGCAGGAAGTCGCCGCCGTCGAGAACTCCTATGTTGATGCGCAAGTCGCGCGGGCTGCCCTCGATGCCCTGCAGCGATCGGTCGAGGCTGCTCGCGCTAACTACGCGCAGGCGGAAGCACGCTTCAAAGCCGGACTGGGCACCGCGCTCGAGCTGGCCGATGCCGAGTATTTGCGGACCGACGCCGAGATCCAACTCGCCGGCGGACGTTTCGCTTTGGCCCGTGCCCGCGCCGTGCTCGCCAAGTTACTTGCCGAGGAGTCCTAATGCGATCCGAGTCCCGCCACGACACCAAAGACGCCACGACAACCGAGCCGCCTCTCCGCCCGTCCCGCAAAGTTCCGATCATCATCGCTGTCGCCGTCGTGGCCACCGTCATGCTCGGCGTGTTCATGGTTGCGCGTGCCGGCTCGCGTGTGAACAAGGTGGCGCTTGTGACGCAAGCAAAAGGCGTCAGCACGGTCGCCGCGATCGCTTCGTCCTACAAACCTACGCGAAAGTACGTGGGAACCCTTCTGCCGTGGGTGGAAGCCAAGATCGGTCCCCAGCTGATCTCGGCGTACGTCGGTAGCGTGTTGGTGCGGCCGGGCGATCGGGTCAAACGAGGCCAAGTCATCGGAACGCTCGATTGTCGAAATGCTTCGGCCGCCAGCCAGGGCATCTCGGCGCAAGCGCGCGCCATCGAGGCGCAACAAGTGGCGGTATCACACGAAGCGGCGCGCGTCGCTGAGCTGGAGACGGGCGGTTTTGCCTCGGCCAACGAAATCGAGCGCAAGCAGGCCGACAGCGCGAGCAAGCAGGCCGAGTTGATGTCGGCCAAGGCGCGATTGCAACGAGCGTCGCTGGAAGTGAACGACTGCGTGCTGCGCGCGCCGTTCGATGGCGAGGTCTCCGACCGCATGATGGATCCCGGCGCGTTTGCTCATCCCGGAGATCCCATCGCTTCGGTCGTGGATCGCTCGACCATCCGGGTTGCAGGGGACGTTCCCGAGGTCGACTTCGATCTAGTGGGTCCAGGCGTGACGGTCGACGTGCACGCGCTGGCTGTGGATGCCCACGTGACCGGAATCATCGCCCGTCGGTCGCCGGCCGCAGATGGGTCGACCCGGACCGTGCATTTCGAGGTGGACTTGGCCGATCCCAAGCGCCGCTTGCCGGTGGGGACTACCGCGGAGATCACGATCGCGGCAGGAGCGCCTGTCGAGGCGATCTCGATTCCCCTTACTTCTGCTGCTGTCAAGGGAAGCAAGGCGACCATCTTTATCGACGAGAACGGTCACGCGCGGCGGTTGGTGGTGGACGTGCTCGGCGAGCACCTGGGAAATCTCTTCATCGAGCCGAAACTGCGACCGGGGACGCTCGTCGTCACCGAAGGTCGCGCCCTGCTCAGGGACGGCGATGTCGTGGAGAGCAAGATCGAGCTTGCCATCCGGCAGACCGCAGCCCTGGCGGGAGTGGAGTCGGTGGCGAGCCCGACGGAGGCGAGGCCCAAGCAATGACGGCGCTCTCGCTGCGCAATCCCATCGCCATTCTCATGATCTGCGTGGGGTTGGTGGTGTTTGCCGTCGTGGTCACGCCGCGCATGAGCGTCGACACGTTTCCCGAGCTGACGCCGCCCGTGTTGGTGGTGGGCACGTTGGCGCCAGGGCTTGGCCCCAAGGACGTGGAAAAGACCATCACCTGGCGTATCGAAAAATACGTCAGCGCGACGCCGGGTGTGGACCATGTCGAGAGTAACTCGCGGAACAACCTGAGCGTCGTCTTCGTGTGGCTCAAGTGGGGAACCGATCTGAATTCCGCGCAGACGCTCGTCCAGCAGCAGGTCGCGTTTGCCATGTCGGCCGTGCCCAAGTCTTTGGGCGTGCTACCGCCGTTCGTGCTTCAGTACGATCCGTCGAATGCGCCGGTCATTCAGGTCGCCGTGTCGGGCGGCGGACTGTCGGGGCCGCAGCTTTACGACTACGCGCTCAATTCCATCGAGCCGATCTTGGAGGGGATTTCGGGTGTCGCCAGCGCGGCGATCAACGGTGGTCGCCAGCGCCAGATCAACGTCATCGTGGATCCGGCACGTGCGCAGGCGCGCGGACTGACGTCGACCGATGTGGCGGCGGCGGTGGCGCAGTCGAACGCGTTGCTACCGTCCGGCGAGATGATCGCCTCGGCGTTCGACGCCAACGTGTACACCAACGCGGTCGCGCAACGGGTGAGCGACATCGGCGACGCCATGGTGAAGCTGCGCGGTGATAAGCCGGTGCTCATTCGCGACGTGGCCCGCATCGAAGACGGTGGTTCGCCGGAAACGCAAGCGGTTGCGGTGAACGGAAACGACGCCGTCTACTTGAATGTCCTTCGTATTCCCGGCGGCAATACTCTGGAGATCGTCGACGCCGTCAAGAAGATGGTGCGCGGGCTCAAGGATCTGCCGCCGGGTGTGCAAGTGACGCCGATCTTCGACCAGTCGACCTTCGTGCGCACGACGTACGACGGCCTAAGAAAAGAGGTGGTGCAGGCGCTCGTGCTCATTGCACTGGTCATTTTGCTATTTCTCCAGAGCGCGCGGGGCACATTGATTGTGTCGGTCGCCATTCCGCTCTCCTTCGCGGCCACCCTGATTGTTCTCTACAGTGGCGGGAACACCTTGAACGCGTTCACCCTGGGCGGTCTGACCCTGGCGATGGGACGTTTGGTGGACGACGCCGTGGTCGTCCTTGAGTCCATCCACCGGCACCAGCGACAAGGACTGTCGCCGTATCAGGCGGCGCTGCAAGGAGCGAACGCAGTTGCCTTGCCGGTGCTGGCGTCGACGCTGACCACCATGGCGGTGCTCTTGCCAGTCGTATTACTTGCGGGGCTTGCCAAGAAGCTGTTCGTGCCGCTGGCCATCACGGTGGCGGTCAGCATGATCGCTTCGTACTTCGTCAGCATGTGCGTGACGCCGCTGGCGTGTCGGTATTTTCTCAAGCACGACCATCCGGGCCGGGTTGGGGGGGCCGTCGCCGGTTTCATCGATCGCGTGGCGGAAGGATATGCCTCGGCCTTGCGGCGTGCGCTTCCCTTCCGAGGAACCATCGTCGTCGCGGCGGCGATTCTGGTGGGCGCCAGCATCTGGATGGCCGGCAAGCTGCCGAGCACCTTCTTTCCCGAGATCGACGAATCCATGGAGCGCGTCTACGTGCGCCTCGCGCCCGGAACGTCGCTTGAGGACGCTTCGAAAAAGATTAATCGCATGGGCGCGGTGTTGGCGGCGGAATTACCCAAAGGCGATGTCGAGTTGGTGCTGACCAACGTCGGCTCGCCGCAAAATGCCCGCAGCGCCATGAACAGTCCGAATGCGGGACCGCACATGGGATTCATTCGCGTGGCGCTGGCGGATCCCGAGCATCGCAAGCTGAGCCAGCGTGACCTTGCCGACAAAATGCGCGCCATTCTCAATCGCCAATTCCCGGGCGTGGAATTCCTACAGTGGCCGGGTGGGCTGGTGGCCAGCGTGTTTTCGAACGGCTACCTGGCGCCGTTGGTAGTGGAAATTGCGGGCGACAATTTGCAGATTCTCGAAGAGCAGTCGCGGGCCGTGGCCGACGTAGCCGCGACCGTGCCCGGCATCCGCGACATCTATCCTTCGCTGCAGATTAACTATCCCGAGATCCGCGTGGAGACAGATCGCACGAAGGCGGGCATGGTACGTGTGTCGTCGCGGGCCGCGGCGCAGTCGACCTTGGAAGCGACTCTCGGCAACATCAACACGCCCAGCGTGTGGATCGACGGAAACAACGGGCAGTCGTACTACGTCGTCACGTATCTCGATAGTCGCGTGGTCAACGACCCCACTGCGTTGGCTGCCATTCCGGTGCGCGTGAACGACGATGGCAATGCCGTCACGCTCGGCGCCTACGCGACCATTCGCCGCTCGCTTGGACCGATTGCTATCGAACGCAATCACCTGGCGCGCGTGGCGCACGTGTTGATGCAGACCGAGCAGCGCGATATCGGCAGCGCTGCTCGCGACCTAGAGCAAAAGCTGGCCGCGGATCCGCGGACGCGCGATCTGGACGTGCACTTCGTCGGCCAAGTCGAGCTGATGCGGACGACGTTCTCTGGCTTGGGCATGGCCGTGGCATTGGCGATCATGGTGGTCTTTATGATCATGGCGTCCCAGTTCAAGTCGCTGCGACTGCCGTTCGTCATGCTCTTCACGATTCCAGTGTCGTTGCTCGGGATCGTTCTGGCACTGCTCATGGGCGGGCAGGGCTTCTCGGTCACCGCACTGATGGGAATCCTGATGGTCGTCGGCATCGCCGTTTCGAACGGGATTCTGCTGGTCGACGATGCCAATCGCCGCTTCGGCGAGGGTGGCAGCAAGGTCGAGGCTGTGATTGCGGCAGCGCGCACGCGCTTCATTCCCATTGCGATGACCAGTTTGGCGACGGTGATTGGACTGATTCCAACCGCGCTTGGCCTGGAAGCGAGCACCGCCTCGAATCGGCCGCTCGCTCTGGCCGTGGTCGGCGGACTGACATCGTCGACGCTGATTTCGCTGTTCTTGATTCCCGTGATCTTCATGTTCCTGGCTAAACGCCCGGTCGTGGAAGGCGCGGAAGCGACCGCCTAGAACTGGCTCAGTCGGTTAGCCGAAATTGCGCTTCGAAGGCGTGGCGGAACTCGGCAAGGTGCGAGCTTGGCAGGCGATTGATCCCGGCGGCAGCTCGGCGACCGCCACCGGTGGGGAAGCGCCGACAGAACTCGTCGGCACCGATCGAGGAATCGCTCGGCACGCGCAACGAGACCACATAGCCGTCGGTGCGTCGCGAGACGATGGCGATGGCGCTGGTGGGATGCGCGTCGGCTAGCCCATTGGCGAGCGTTCCGCTGGTGCGCCGGGCCCATGCCTCGTCGGGAAGTTCGACGAGGATCGCGCCGGGTGCGGCGTGGGTCGGAACCACGTGGCGTGCACGCTCCATATCGTCGTCGTAGCCGCGGCAGAGTCGACTGTACCAGCCCGAGCAGTGGACGAAATCGAGCGGGTCGCGATAGCACAGCATCTCGGCGGCGAGCATGTCCGGGGCAGCGTGCAGATCGGAAATGCTTTCGCCGTAGGCATTGTAATTGAGTACGATGCCAAGGTGGGCAAGCTCGTCCACGCCGGTATCTTTCACACCCGCCGACTCGGCCAGCTGACGCGCTTGCTTGGTCAAATGGTCGCCGAAGGCGCCGACAGCAGCCCATCGGCGATGGCGACCCTCGAGCGCGCGATCCACGAGGATACTGGTACAAAATTCTCGGCCGGCGTCGATGGATGCTTCAAGACGCGGGTGATGCGGAATCTCGCCCGCAAAGTGATGGTCGAAGTAGCGGACGCGAACTCCGCTAGCGAGCAGTCGCAGCAGATCCTCGCGGTTACTGTCGAGTGAGACGTCGAGCACGGTGCAGTCGTCGCCCGCTTTCGCCTGCACGCGCGCGAGCAGCTGAATGTCGCGCTTGACGCCGGTCACCAGGAGATCGCCTGGGCTTTCCAGACCGTCGCCCTCCGCCAACCGAAGCTGGACGAGGGCGCACAGCCCGTCGGCGTCGCCGTTGAAGGCGTAGATTCTCATGCAAGCAGGCCGCGCTCGCGCAAGTACGCGACCACACTCTCGGCGGCATGCTCGGGGGACGCTGCCGTCGTGTCGAGGCGCAGCTCGGGATTCTCCGGCGGCTCGTACGGTGAATCGATGCCGGTGAAATTTTTCACCTCGCCTCGGCGGGCCTTTCCGTAGAGCCCTTTGGGGTCGCGCTCCTCGGCGACGCTCATCGGCGTATCGACGAAGATTTCGATGAACTCGCCGTCGGCAACCAGCGAGCGCGCCATGGCGCGTTCGTTGCGGAACGGCGAGATGAAGCTGGTGATGACGATGAGGCCAGCGTCGACCATCAGCTTGGCGACCTCGGCGATGCGCCGCATGTTTTCCACGCGATCCGCTTCACTGAAGCCGAGATCTTTGTTGAGGCCGTGGCGAACGTTGTCTCCGTCGAGCAGATAGGTGTGCCGCTTGAGACTGTGCAGCTTCTTCTCCACCAGGTTGGCGATGGTCGACTTGCCCGCGCCGGACAGTCCGGTGAACCACAGCACGCACGGCCGCTGTCCCTTGGCGGTGGCGCGTTCGGCCTTGTTCACGTCGAGCGCCTGCCAATGCACGTTGCTGGCCCGGCGAAGGGCAAAGTGCAGCATGCCCGCGCCGACCGTGTCGTTGCTGATGCGGTCGATGAGAATGAAGCCGCCCGTGTCCCGGTTCACCGCGTACGGATCGAAAGGGATCTCGCGGTCGAGCTCGAGATTGCAGACGCCGATTTCGTTCAGGTCGAGCTTGGGCGCCGCCAAGTGCTGCATGGTATTCATGTCCAGCTTGTACTTGAGCGGAGCGATGGTGGCGTTGACGGTCTTGCTGCCGATCTTCATCAGATAGCTGCGCCCAGGCAGAAGCGCTGCCTCGTCCATCCACACGAGTGTCGCTTCGAACTGGTCCGACACCTCGGCGGGGCTGTCGGCCGCGACGATCACGTCGCCGCGGGAAATGTCGATCTCGTCTTCCAGCGTGATGGTGATGGATTGTCCGGCCACGGCCTCGTCGAGATCGCCGTCGAAGGTCACGATGCGCGCGACCCGGCTGGTGTTGCCCGACGGCTCGACGCGGACGGCTTGGCCTTTGTGGATTTTTCCGCCGACCATGGTTCCGGCGAAGCCGCGAAACGTATGGTCGGGTCGGTTGACCCACTGGATGGGCAAGCGCAGCGGCAGGTCACGGACGCGCGTCTCGTCGATTTCCACGCTCTCCAGCAGCTCCATCAGCGTCGGGCCCGTGTACCACGGCATGGCGGACGAGTGGGTGATGACGTTGTCGCCGTTGACCGCGGAGATGGGAATGCAACGAACGTCGGGCATGCCGTGCTCGGCGGCGAAGGCACGGTATTCCGACTCGATCTTCGCGAAGACGTCCTGCGAGTAGCCGACGAGATCCATCTTGTTGACCACCAAGACCACGTGGCGAATGCCGAGTAGCGACACTAGCACACTGTGCCGCCGGGTCTGGGTCAGGATGCCTTTGCGCGCATCGATGAGGATGATGCTGAGATCGGCGGTCGAAGCGCCGGTCACCATGTTGCGCGTGTACTGCTCGTGGCCTGGTGTATCCGCGACGATGAAGTTGCGAGTCTCCGTCGAGAAGAAACGGTACGAGACGTCGATGGTGATACCTTGCTCGCGCTCTGCGGAAAGACCGTCGAGCAAAAGCGCGTAGTCCATCTCGCCTTGGCGCGTGCCGACCTTCTTGGAATCTGCTTCCAGCGTTGCAAGCTGGTCGTCGAAGAGCGCTTTGGAATCGTAGAGCAAGCGACCGATGAGCGTGCTCTTGCCATCGTCCACGCTGCCGCAGGTGTTGAAGCGCAAAAGGCTTTTGGCGACGCGCAGCCGAATGCCGGCATCGGCCGCCGCTTCGCCGGGTCGCACGCCTGTCTGGTTTGCCGTCACCTTGTCCGGTTCGGTGGCGCTCATTAGAAGTACCCTTCCTGCTTCTTCGCTTCCATGGACGAGGGCGCGTCGTGATCGATGATGCGGCCTTCGCGCTCGGAAGTGCGGGCGGCCGCGATTTCGTGGATGACCTCGGCGAGCGTCTCGGCCTCGGACTCGACGGCGCCGGTCAGCGGATAGCAGCCGAGGGTGCGAAAACGGACCTTCTTCATCATGGGCGTCTCGCCGGGACGCAATGGCATGCGCTCGTCGTCGACCATGATCAGCGCGCCGTCGCGCTCGACCACCGGGCGAAGCGCGCTGTAGTAAAGCGGCACGATGGGGACTTTCTCCAGGTACAGGTATTGCCAGATGTCGAGCTCGGTCCAGTTGGACAGCGGAAAGATGCGGATGGATTCGCCCCGCCGCTTGCGCGCGTTGTAAAGCCGCCACAACTCGGGCCGTTGGTTCTTGGGATCCCAGCGGTGCTGAGCAGTACGGAAGGAAAACACGCGCTCCTTGGCGCGAGATTTTTCTTCGTCACGCCGGGCGCCGCCGAAGGCCGCGTCGAAGCCGTACTTGTCGAGCGCCTGCCGGAGACCCTGGGTTTTCCACACGTCGGTATGCACCGCCGAGCCGTGGGTGAACGGGTTGATGCCCTTCTCGACGGCCTCGGGATTCTTGTAGACGATGAGCTCCATGCCGGACTCCTTGGCCATCCGCTCGCGCATGAGGTACATGTCACGAAACTTCCACGTCGTATCGACGTGAAGTAGCGGGAAGGGCGGCACCGCCGGGTAGAACGCTTTGCGTGCCAGGTGCAGCATGACCGAGCTGTCCTTGCCGATGGAGTAAAGCATGACGGGCTTCTCGGCCTCGGCGACGACCTCGCGGAGGATGTGGATGCTTTCGGCTTCGAGTCGCTGAAGATGGGAAAGTGACATCGTGTCTTGTATACAAGATGACATGTCCAGCTTTGTGTAGCAACGCCGAAATGGGCGCCTACGCCCTGCCGGCCGACGTCGTGACTCGATGGAGCAGCGTGGCCAGGGCGACCACCGCCATGCAGCCGACGACGTTGTACCAAAGGAAGCTGATCTTCGTCGCACCGAACATGGCGATGACGATGGCCTCGGCCAGGACGGCGGCGATGCAAACCACGTTGGCGCCGAGGCGACGCGTGAAGAAGGCGAGAAGAAAGATCCCCAGGATGGTTCCGTAGAACAGCGATCCCAGGATGTTCACTGCCTGAATCAGGTTGTCGAGAAGCGAGGCAAACACGGCGAAGGCGAGGGCCAGCGCTCCCCACAGCGCCGTGAAGACCTGCGCGGCGCGGACATAGTGTGCGTCGGAAGCCTGAGGACGGATGCTTCGGCGATAGAAGTCGACGACCGTCGTCGACGCCAAGGCCGACAGCTCGCCAGCGACCGCGGACATGGCAGCGCAGAAGATGACCACCAGCAGTAGCCCGATCATGCCGCGCGGAAGATTGGCCATCACGAAAGAAAGGAAAATGTAGTCCGAGTCCTTGGTGTTGGCGTCCGGGACAGCAGCGGCGATGGTTCGCCGGGCTTCTTCTCGAACCGTGGCGGTTCGCTCGACCGCTCGCTGCAGGTCGCGGCGGCCCGCTGCACGATCCGTAGCGTCGGTCGCGCGAAGGAATCGCTCGAGGGCAACCCGCTGCTTTGCGAAGGTGCCGGCGTGCTCTTCCTCCAACCTCTCGATGGTTGGCGCAGCTACCGTTTGCTTGGCGCGGGTGAGCTCGGCCTGGTTGAAGAAAACGGGCGGCAGGTTGAATTGATAGAACACGAACACCATGACGCCCACCAGAAGAATGAGCGCTTGCATGGGAATCTTGAGCAGACCGTTGAAGAGCAGACCCACCCGGCTCTGCCCAATCGAGCGCGCGCCAAGATAGCGTTGGACTTGCGATTGATCCGTGCCGAAATAGGCCAAGGACAAGAAGAAGCCGCCGAGCAGTCCCGACCACAGCGTGTAGCGGGTGTTCGGGTTGGTCGAAAAATCGAGCGCGTCGAGCTTGCCCAGCGCTCCGGCGACGCGCAGGGCTTTACCGACCGTAACGTCGGCGGGTAGCCGCCAAACGATAACGACAAATGCCGCGGCCATCCCGGCCAGCATGATGACCATCTGTTGCTTTTGCGTTTGACTGACGGCGCGTGCACCGCCGACGACCGTGTACACGATGACGATGGCGCCGATGCACAGACAGGTCAGGCGGAAGGGCCATCCCAGCACCGAGGACACGATGATTGACGGCGCATAGATAGTGATTCCAGCCGATAGACCGCGTTGAAGAAGAAACAGGAAAGCCGTCAGCTGTCGCGTCTTGCGGTCGAAGCGAGCTTCCAGGAATTCATAGGCGGTAAAGACGCGCGCCTGGAAGTAGCGGGGAATGAAGACGATGGAAATCACAATCGTCGCGAGCGGTAGCCCGAAATAGAACTGAATGAAACGCATGCCGTCTTGGTACGCCTGCCCCGGCATGGACAGAAAGGTGACAGCACTGGCCTGCGTTGCCATGACCGACAATCCGATGGTGAGCCACGACTCCTGATTGCCACCGCGCAGGTAGCGACTCATGTCGTGGGCACCGCGGGTCCGCCATACGCCGAAGCCGACAATCGCCGCGAGCGTGCCGCACAGGACGATCCAGTCGAGGTTGCTCACCGATAGATCCAACGCAGGGCTGCGAAGGCGGCGATTTCGACGACGAGGCTGAGTACCACGACGATGTAGAGCGTTCGCCAGGTGAGAAACGGCGGCCTATCGTCGAGTGTATTCTCGAGTGTCTTTTCGAGAGCGCTATCGCGCATGCGGGTTCTGTCCTGCGGAGAGGAGGTTGGCAAAGAGGCGAAACGCCCCCGGCACGCCCGCCGGCAATTGCCGAAAGAAGGAAAGGCCCGTGTAGATGTAGACGCCTTTGCCATCGTGGGCGACCAAGAGTCCTCCTGCCAAGGCAGGCTCGCCGGGATCACGCATGGAAAGAACGGTCTGGTAGTGCGCATCCCATGTCGAGGCAAAATAGAGCCCGCGCTCTTGCACCCAGCCCTCGAAGTCTGCGCTCGTGATCTTGTTCGGCCAATTGAGGAGCGGGTTTTCCGGCGTGAGGAATTCCACCGGGGCGCTTTCGTCGGTCACGCGTTCGCGACCGATGGTGAAAGGATAGGGACCGATCGGAAGCGTCAGCGGCGCCAGTCGATTGTTGGTGTTGTACTGGGCGACCACCGTACCGCCCTGATGGACGTACGCCATCAGGGCAGGCTGGGCGGCGGGTAGCTTGTCGTTGCTGTTGTAGGCGCGGACGCCGATAACGACGGCGTCGAAGCGGGCGAGGGCGGCGGCGGTCAGGTGGGGCAGAAGCTCGTCCGGAAGGACCGTGACGTCGTAGCCTATCTGCTGCAACATGGATGGCACTTCGTCGCCGGGGCCGGGAATGCAGGCGATGGTCTTGCCCTGAATCTCGACGGGCAGGGCGACCGCATGGATCTCGGAAGGCACGAGGACGGCTTGGATGGGAATGTGCGAATGCTCGATGTGCTCCACGCCTTGAGCAAGATGCGCGTTCTGGACGTCGGCGACCGCACGCAAACGGGCCTCTGCTGGTGGACGCGGCTCCCGCGCGGGCGGCTGCACGCGAAAACTGAGGTCGAGCGTGGGAGTCTTGTCGAACGTAAATGGAATCGTCGCGGGCGTCACCGTCCATCCGGTCGGAGCTTCTAGGCGCAGGACCCCGGCGACGGGCAACGTGGCGGCCGCGAGGCGAACCGTGACGGAGCGTGCTTCCCCGCGAGGAAGCATCAGAACCTTGGTGGCAGGCTTTACCGATACCGGCGGCGCGATCTCGACTGATCGGTAGCGCTCGCCGGCCACCGGATCGGTCCACTTGTAGACGATCGGGCGCCGCACCTGCAACGTGTGCTGATCGATGGTGAGAACGAAGTCGACGAAAAGGCTGGCCGGTGCCTCGGGCAGGCCAATTTCGTCGGCCTTTGCGACCAGAAAGAGTCCCGGCTCGGGCGGCAGGGCGAGCCAGTAGGGCGTGCTCCATGGAAGGTTCTGCTGCGAGCGCAGCGTCTTCTTGATCTCGACCGATCCCAGAGGCTGATTCACGCGGCCGCTCGGCGACTTGTCCGAATCCTTTGCGCCCGCCGCGTCCGCGAAAGTTGCGCCTACGACCTTCAGCTCGCTCAGCACGATCTTCGCCGGCGAACGGTTGACCGCGCTGGCGATAAGCGCGAGCTCGCCGCCAGGCACCACGCGGAAGTCGCTGGCCGTGGCTTCCACGAAGACGCCGGCGCAGGCGAGAACCGCCTCGTGAACCTCGGCCTTTTTGTGGTCTCGCCAGTCGAGCTCGCCGACGTGGTCCAGGGCTTCGTCAATCGCCAAGAGCTTGCGAATGATGGTGTGGGGCGTCGCGGGAACGAATTCACGTTGGGCTTGCTCGATGAGCTTGGCGAGGGCGGCCGTGCCGCGGAAGCGTTTCCAAGAAAAGTCGAGGTCGCTCAGGAACGAGTTGCCGGACACCGGATGTTCGTCGAGTGGCAGGAAATATTCGGCGATCGGCGAGCGGCTGCGGGCCACGCCGAAGCCTTGGCTTTTGTGCATGCTGCGGCTATCCGCCGCCAGCTCACCCACCGAGATCCCCAGCAACGGATTGTAGGCATTCACGTCCATCTTGATGAAAGCGGACAAATCCTCTCCGTCTTTGATGCTCCAGCCCGAGCGGTTCCAGAAAATCCGGCGTGCCTGCCAGGGACGGACTTCTTCGCTCAATTGCTCGGGGTGGAATTTTGCGTCGGCGGCGGCGTGGAATGCCTCCACTGCCAGCTGCGCCGAGGCCGTGTGGTGACCGTGGGTGTCGGTGACTTCGGGCGAAAAGCGCGTGACGATTACGTCGGGGCGGAAACGCCGAATGACCCACACGACGTCGGCCAGGATGGCGTCTTTGCCCCAAATCTTCAGCGTCTCTTCGGCGCTTTTCGAATAGCCGAAGTCACGGGCACGTGTGAAGAACTGCTCGGCGCCGTCGATTCGTCGAGCTGCCAACAGCTCTTGCGTGCGGATGACGCCCAAGTCGGCACCCTGTTCTGCCCCGATCAGATTCTGGCCGCCGTCGCCGCGGGTGAGCGACAGATAGCCGGTGCGCAGCAGCAGCTGCTTCGACAGATAGGCCAGCAGATTCGTGTTCTCGTCGTCGGGATGGGCCGCCACGTAGAGCACGCTTCCCACGACGCCCAGTTTGCGCAGAGCGAGCTGAATCTGCGCAGCGTCGGGCTGGGGCGCAGGGCTTGGAGATCCGCTGGCATGAGCTTGTTCGGAGATCAGCATGGCTAAAATCGGCAACAACAGGGCAAGGCTCCTCGGGCGCAGGCCAAATCGGCCGAGTATACTGACCGTCACCAGTGGGTCGCGCATTTTCCAATTCCTACCTTGCGGGCGAGCCGGCTGCACATGCGTTCTTCGCGCCCCTCTTTCGTGAGCCCGACGGGCGAAGCGCTCGCGCCCGCCATGCTGCGAAGCGCGGGGTCGCGCCGGCCTTGGTGCGGGCGTTGCGAGACCAGCAGGCCGAGTGGGGCGCAAGCGTCGCTCGCCAGGCGAACCTGGAGGCGCTGGCCTCGGGAAATGTGGCGGTCGTGGTTACGGGACAGCAAGTTGGTTTGTTCTTGGGGCCGCTCTACGCCTTTTACAAAGCTGCCTCGGCGATTGCGATGGCCCGCGCCATCGAGAGCGAGTCTGGCGTTCGCTGCGTGCCGCTTTTCTGGCTGCAGTCGGAAGATCACGATTTCGAAGAGATTCGTTCATGCAAAGTAGCGGGCAGCGACGGAGCGCCCGTCGTGCTTTCGTTGCCCGACGACTTGGATGGCCAAGGTCGGGCTTCGGTCGCACACCGAATCTTGCCGCCGGACGTGACCTCGATTCTAGAGGACCTGTCACGGCATCTACCAGCCGGACCTGCGGCCGACGAAACGCTCGCGCTGCTGCGAAAGCATTACCGGCCAGGCGCCGGATTGGTGGCGGCATTCGCTGGCGCGATGGCTTCCGTCTTTTCGGACGAGGGCCTGCTGTTTCTCGATCCACGGGATGGTCGTATTGCGGAGCTGGCGACTCCTGTTTATCGCCGCTGCCTCGATGACTGCACGCTCATCGAGCAGATGTTGCACGAACGTAGCAAGGCGCTGGCCGCTGCGGGATTTGCCGAGCAAGTGGCGGTTCGCGATGGCGGCGCTTTGCTTTTTCATCATCGCGACGCCGCCACCGGGCCGCGCGTGCGAATGCTGCAGACCCAGAAGGGCGCGAAGGGCGTGAATGGATCAACGGGAGCGGCTTGGCGCTTAGCCGGCAGTCAGGACGTCGTCGGTGCGGCCGAGGTCGACCGCTTGCTCGCGCACGAGCCTCTCCGCTTTTCCACGTCGGCGCTGCTTCGGCCCATCGTACAGGACACGCTTTTGCCCACCGTGGGTTACGTGGGCGGTCCCGGTGAAATCAACTATTTCGCCCAGCTGCAGCCGCTCTATGCCCACTTCGACCTGGAACCGCCGCTGCTCTTTCCCAGGGCGCGTTTTCGTGTGCTGGACGCCCGCACGCGGCGGCGGCTAGCGCAGCTCGCAATCGCGGCGAACGATGTTGGCCAGTCGACGGACCAGCTTCTACCTCGCGTGGCAGCTCCGTCCGGGACAAACGCCTCGCCAGCGCGCCTGCGCGAGACCGTGGAACGTCAGATTTTTCCCGCGCTGGACGCGCTTGTCTCCGCCGTCGGCGCAGAAGCAGATCCGAGCTTGCAGAAGTTGGCGAAGCGCACTCGGGAGCGGGTCGCCTATCGCCTCGAGCACCTGCTCGCGCGGTACGCGCGCGGGCTGGCCGAAAAGGACACGGCCACGATGCAGCGGCTGCAGCGGTTGCAGTGGACGCTGTGTCCGGACGGAATTCCGCAAGAACGCTTCTACAGTTGGCCGTGGCTGGCCGGTCAGCTTGGCGTCTCGGCCGCGCGCCGATTGGTGCTGGACCATCTGGCCGCGCACGGGCCCTTTGTCACCGACTTGCAGGATCTCGAGCCGTGAGGGAGCGCCGCCCGGATCTTCGCATCGGCGTCGCCTGTTTCTCGTCTTTCGGGGGCAGCGGCGTCGTCGCCGCCGAGATCGGCATGGAGCTGGGTCGTCGCGGCCACGGCGTGTGCTTCCTAAGCGACAAGCCTCCCGCGCGTCTCGACCTTTCGAGCCCCAACGTCAGCTTTCATCCAGTCGAGCCGTTCGACTATCCACTGCTGGCGGATCGGTCCTACGCCCTGGCCTTGAGCGCAACCATGGTCGAGGTCGCGGGTGCCCAAAAACTGGACCTGTTTCATCTGCATTATGCGCTTCCCCATGCGGCTAGCGCACTTCTCGCGCGCAGCGTGCTTGGCGCTGCAGCTCCCAAGGTCGTGACCACGTTGCACGGCACGGATGTTTCGGTGGTCGGATCGGATCCGCGTTTTCAGGCGCTCGTGCGCACCGTGGTCGCGGCCAGCGATGCCATCACGACGCCTTCGAAGTGGCTGGCGCAGTTGGCCCACGCCCGATTGGGCTTGCCACGCGATCGCACCATCGAGGTGATACCAAACTTCGTCGATACGGTGCGCTTCGCGCCGCCGAGGCTGGCCAAAGCCGCCGACCGGACGCGCATCCTCATGCACGTATCGAACTTCCGTGCCCTCAAGCGCACCGAAGACGTGGTGCGGATCTTCGCCGCGGTCCGGGCGCGGGTGCCTGCTCGATTGCATTTCGTCGGCGAAGGGCCCGAGCGGCCTTCCGCCCAAGCCTTGGTAGTGTCTCTCGGGCTTGCCGACGACGTGCGATTCCTAGGAGAACCTGCGGATTTGCCGACGCTGCTGCAAGCGAGCGACGTGTTCCTCCTGCCGAGCCAAAGCGAGAGCTTCGGCCTTGCCGCGCTCGAAGCCATGGCCTGCGGGGTGCCCGTGGTTGCGTCCGACGTGGGCGGAATTCCCGAGGTCGTCGCGGACGGCGTTTCTGGCTTTTTGGCGCCGGTCGGCGATGTGGACCGCATGGCAGATGCCACGCACCGGCTGCTCACGGACGATGTGCTCCACGGCCGGTTCGCGAAAGCGGCGCGACGCCTTGCCGAGGAGCATTTTCGCTTGCAGCCGGCCGTCGATCGCTACGAAGCGCTCTATCGCAATACGCTGGGACGGCCCTAGCCCTTCTTCTTCCACTCGCCAAGCGTCTTCTTGATCTCGGGCTCGAGGAAGAAGAACTCCGCCTTCTGTCCCAGCTGATACGCTTTGTCGCCGAAAACGATGGCGTCCTTGGTCTTGCCTTTTCCGGCAAGAATCGTCGCTTTGATCCACAGATTGAACCAGTCCTCTTTGAGGCTGAGAGACTGATCGACGTACCCCAGCGCGATGTCGTAGTCCTTCTTGGTGTCCGCGAGGTAGCGGGCGGCATTGGCGTAGGTTCGCCAGGCACCGTCGATGCCCTTGGCGATGTTGGCCATGGCTTGCTCCTGGGTCGCGACCTTGATGGGAATGGAAAGCCGAAGCTTGTCCCATTCCAGATCCAGCACGCCCTGGTCGTCCGTGAAATCGGAGAACAGGAACGCCAAGCGTTCGCGATGGGGTGCTGCCTTGGGGTGAATCTGGAAGCGCACCAGATCCATGTCCGCGTGGTAGTCGCGGCCGGTGCCCGTCTGGTCGGCTTTCTTGTTCAGGACGACCGTCCATTCGCCTTTCGTCGGGATGGTGAAGAGGGCGTACGTGCCGGCGGGCACCGCTTTGCCGCCGAAGGCGACGTCGCGGCTGAAGGTGATCTTGGTTGCCTGGTTGGCGCCAGTCCGCCACATCTGGTCGTAGGGAACAACCCCGCCCCAAATGGTGCGGCCCTTGGCAGCCGGGCTGCTGTAGTCGACGGTGATTTCGGTCAAGCCGATGACCTGCGAGACCTTGGCGAACGGGCTCGGGCGAGGCAACTCCGGCTGAGCGAAAGCAGACGAGGCCGAAAGTGGCAGCAAGAGCCCGACCAAGGCAAGGGAAGCGTTCTTGAACAAGGACATAGTCACTCTCCTTTCGCCGGCTAGGCAGGCGGCCAGCGCGGTACCTACTTAGCACGAGCATCCCGATTGCCAAGGCGAGACGGAGCCGATCGCCATCGGCGGTCGAGTCGAAACCGCGGCGATTTTCCGGCCGCCTGCCTCGGCTACGAGCCTGTTTCGCGAACCCCGGCTTCATGGCATGGTCTGGAGGTGTTGGTAAAGATTCCTCGGATCGTCGTCGCGCTGGCCTGTGCCGGCTGGCTTGCGATCTCGGGAAGGCAAGCCCACGCCGGGAGCAAGCCGTTTTTCGATCTCAAGTACGATGTCGATCCGGCGCTTCGGGCCTGCCCGGACGCGGTCGAGTTTCGGTCGATGGTTTCCGAGCGACTCAAGTACGATCCCTATCGAGGGGGCTCTGCACTGGTCGTCGAGGTGCGCGCCAGGCCCTCGGAAGAGGGGCTCGACGGCAGTGTCCGCTGGAGCTCGCCCGCCGAAAGCGGCTTGTCCGAGCGACACTTCTCTCCGAAAAGCCAAGATTGCCACGAGCTCATGGCAACGATCGCGTTCGTGGTCGCGGTCCAGCTCGAGCTGATGGCGACGGAATCCGGATCCGAAATTGCGCCGAACTCGATAGAAGGCGGGGGTGGCGAAGAGCCCGACGTCGTCGCCAGCCCAACCGCCGCCGCCCAGGCGCCAGCGGCCGCGTCTACGCATGCGGACGCGACCGGGTCTGTTTCGGCTGCGCCGGCCCTGCCGTCCGATTGGTCGGCTTTAGTTGGTGCCGGGCCGCTGATCGGCCTTCGCCTGGCGCCTGCTGCCATCGTGCAAGGTCGGCTTTTCCTGGCTGCCGAATTCACACGTATCGCGCTCGAAATCGGCGCGGAGGCTAGTCTTCCTACGACGGCCTACCAGGACAACGGCGGCGGTTTTCGATACCAACTTACGCTCGGAACGCTGGCAGCCTGTGTACGACATCGATCGATGGAAGTCTGTGGACTGGGCAAGCTCGGACGTCTTGGCGTTCACGGCGTTTCCGTCGACAAGCCCGCATCGGCCGTCGGCTTCGTGGCGCAGGTCGGCCCGCGGGTGGACTATGCGTTGGAGCTCGGCGATCACTTCGCAGTTCTGGCGCACGTCGACGCGCTCTACTTGATTACACCCTGGACGGTCGACGTGAACCATGTTCCGATGTGGAGTATGCCGCGCTTTGCTGGCGTCGTCGGAATCGACCTTGCGGCGCGCTTCCGATAGCAACGTAGAACGACTCATGACAATAGGTAAACAGAGGTCCACGTTGGCTCATCTACGCCTCGTTTCAAGCCGTCCTACCGCCCAGCCCGAGCGTCCGCGGTCGCCGACGGACCACCCTTGTCTCGATGCGTTCCAGCTCGAATTCGACTATCTTCTCCGAAGCTTGGCCCGTTTGGGCGTTTCACGGCCCGACGTCGAGGATCTGGCCCACGAGGTCTTCTTGGTGCTGTACCAGACGTGGGAAAAGTACGATCCTACGCGACCCTTCCGCGCCTATCTCTTTGGCATTGCTTTCCGGGTCGCGCGCAACCACCTCCGGAAAAGGACCAGGGAGGTGCTGTATCCGTTCATCGAAATCGACGATTTCGGACAATGGCCCGATCAGTTGGTCGAGGCGAAGCAGCAGCGAATGCTGGTTCTCAAGGCACTCGAGCATATTCCGATGTTGAGACGCGCCGTGCTGGTTATGCACGACATCGACGAGCTTCCGATGTCCGAGATTGCGGCGACGCTCTCGATGCATCGCTTTACCGGCTACTCGCGTCTTCGCAAGGCCCGCAAGGAGTTCGCCGCCGCCGTCGCAGCTCTATACGAAAAGGGCAAAGCATGAGGCCTGGCTCTTCCGAACGGATGCCTTCCATCGGCTCGCTTCTCGCCGTCGAAAAGGAGATCGTTCCCGAACCTGACCAGCTTCGCGAACGCGCGGTCGAGCGAGCGCGCGCGTCGCTTCCACGGAACGTTTGGGCGCGCTCTCGCAGCCAGGCGGTTCGCAGGCTGAGCGTCGCCACGGCTGTCGCGGCGGCGGCGGCTCTGGTTGCGTTGTGCGCGGTCGCTTACGAGGCGGGTTATCGATTCAAGAGCCGGAGCTCGAACGGGCCAGTCCCATCGCCTGCTGTGGCACCCGTGGTCGTCCCCGAACCGCCCGCGCAGCTCAAGCAGACAGAGGTACAGGTGGATGAGTCGGAGCCCTCGTCGGAGTCGGAGCCGTCCACTCCAACGCCTGTACCCGCGCCCATCCATGCAGCAAAAGCAAGGTCTTCCAAACCCGTTGGCGAGGCGCAAGCGTATGCTATGGAGCTGCTCCTCTTGCAGCCCGCCTTGGAGGCCGTTGCCAGACGGGACTTCGCGACGTCACTTTCGGCCATCAGCGCTCACCAGCGTCGATTTCCCGCCGGGCAGCTTGCCGAAGAGCGCGAAGGGTTGCGTGTGAAGGCGCTTCTCGGTCTTGGCCGCATTCCCGAGGCGATGCATGCGGGTGCGCTCTTTCGCGAGCGATTTCCGCACAGCGCCCTTCTTGGCCAAATACGAGAACTTCTCGGAACCCAGAATTGACCGTCGCCATGCGCTCTTGCGTTGCCCTTCTGCTCGCCGTGGTCGGCTGTGGGGGGGCGCTGGACGCCGGATGGGACGATCCGGGTTTGCTTCCGGTTGACCACCGCAATCCTGTCGTACTTTGCAACGACGGCGCCTACGACAATTGGCAGGGCGAATACGCACTGCTGTTGACGAGCACGGGGACACTATCGCTGGCTGGCATCGTCATCAGCACCAGCCCCGTTTGGTCGAAGCTTGATGACAACATGGCCGGCTGGCAGGCGATGGTCGCCGCCGCTCGAAAAGCCGGACTCAAGAACATTCCCGATCCCATGGTCAGCACTGGCCGCAATCTGGTCCGACCAAGCGACGGGAAAATCGACTCGACCGTGTCCAACCCTTCCGAGGGAGCGACCTTTATCGTCGAGAAATCGAAGGAGTTGTCGCATCCCTACAGGCCGCTGGTCGTGGTGACCGGCGGAAGACTGACGGATGTTGCGGATGCGTACTTGCTCGATCGGACGGTGGCCGATCGGATCGTCGTCGTGGCGTCGCTGGGCAGCACGAGCAAGGACGGTGGCGCAATGGGTGTTCCGAATGGCGAGATGGATACGTGGGCGGACGTCATCGTTGCGCAACGGCTGCGCTACGTTCAGGTCAGCGCCTTTTACGACGAGACAACGGATCTACCGACCAGCCTGCAGCTGCCAAGCAACCCGTTTACGTCGTGGATGTTGGCGAAACAGACGCAGGTCTTCAACAATCTCCAGGCCGCCGACCAAGTAGCCGTTGTGGCCGTCGCCATTCCCGCCTTCGTCTCTGCCGTATCCAGGGTCGTGCAACGAGGAACGGATTCAAACAATATTCCTACGTTAGCGCTCGATGCCAACGGGCCGATATGGCTCGTGTCGCAAATCAACGGCGCTCTGGCCACGGCAAGGTTGTGGCAAATGCTGCTGGATCCCACGACCTTCGCTTCTCCCTGAGATTCGTAACAATCTCGTCTGCGCCAAACAATAGATCCGTGTGAATCTGGAAATTGCGTCGCACAACGCAGGCTCTTAGGGCGTGCAGAACGTCTTGGGCCGACGGGCCATCTGCCAACTCGAACACAGGTGAATCATGAACTCTCACGGGCGTCTCACGAAAAGCTCCCTCATTCTAGCCATCGCTGGCTTTGCGCTGGCAGCAGGCTGCAGTAGTTCCAGCCCAGGCGGAACAGGCGGAAACTCGAGCAGCGGTGGTGTCTCCGGCGGCGCCGGCGCGGGCGGAGGAAACTCGAGTAGCGGCGGGAGCACGCAAGGTGGAAATGGGGCCGGCGGCTCCAAAGCCACCGGTGGAAACACCACGCCGACCTCCACGGGTGGTGCTGCGGCCGGCGGAGCCCAGGCTGGCGGAAGCCCAGCTGCGGGCGGCAACGCTGGAAAGGGTTCGGGCGGAACCGCGGGAGCGGGTGCGGGTGGCGTTGGACCGGCGGGCGGGTCGTCGGGCTCAGGCGGTCAGACGGGCGCCGGCGGCGCAATCGTCTGTCCCTCTCCAGCCCCGACGGGCACTTCTTACACGGTGGACAAGTCCGGTGTGACCTTCACGGTGGGAAGCGGCAAGATGAAGGTGCAAGTTTGCGCGGACGACATCATCCGGGTCATGTCCACGAGCGCGGCAACGATTCCGACCACGACGTCACTGTCCGTAAGCAATCCCTGGGACAATCCTCCCGCGTTCTGTGTGGACGAAGCTGCAGGAACGTTGACCATCACGACGAAGCGACTCAAGGTCAAGGTCACCGAGAGCACCGGCATCGTCAGCTACACCGATACGAGCGGCGCCGCTCTCGTGGCGGAATCGAGCAAAGCCACCACGGCGGCGACTGTCCAAGGCACGAGCACTTTCAAAATTACGACCGTGTTCACTTCAGCCTCGGACGAGGCCCTCTTTGGTCTTGGGCAACATCCCGACGGCAATGCGAACTATAAAGGCAAGTCGGTGCATCTCCAGAATAGCAACGGGCAGATCAATATTCCCCTGCTGGTTTCGAACAAAGGCTACGGCATCTTCTGGGACAATTACTCCGTCTCGGACTTCAGCAGCACCAGCACGTCGTACAGCTACAACTCCGCCGCTGGTCCCATGGTCGACTACTATTTCTTCTATGGCCCGAGCATCGACCAGGTCATCGCCGGCTACCGCACTACCACCGGTCCCCAACCCCTCCTCCCCAAGTGGGCCTACGGGTTCTTTCAGTCCAAAGACCACTACTCCACCCAAAAGGAGGTATTGGCGGTCAAGGATGGCTATCGCAACAACAAGATCCCGGTCGACTGTATCGTCCAGGACTGGGACTACTGGAACCCAACATTTACCTGGGGCTCGGACCTGATGAATACGACCAACTACCCCGATCCCTTGACCATGGTGAACACTCTCCACCAGGCTAATATCCACGGCATGATATCAATCTGGCCTGAGTTTGCCAACAAAGTGGACGGTGGCCCCAATTGCTCCGGCCCTCCGACTGACCCAACCGATCAGGACAACTACAATGCTCTGGACAAGATCGGTGCGCTTTACGGCAGCTCTAGCTGCCATCACTTCTATGACGTGTTCAACGCCGATGCCCGAAAGCTGGTGTATCAAGGCCAATACGACAAATTGATCGGCAAGTACGGCTGGGACGCTATCTGGGCCGATAACGACGAGCCGCAGGGCTATCCGGATGGCTTCCCGGGGGGCGGAGACATCTCGGCGGTCGACACCAAGCTTGGGAAAGGGGCCCTATACATCAACGCCTATGCGCTGGAGCACACCAGGACGCTGTGGGAGGGCTGGCGCTCGGTGGGCCCGAGCAACAAGCGCCTCTTCGTCCTCTCGCGCAGCGCCTTTGCCGGCACCCAGCGCTTCGGCGCCGTCGTATGGTCGGGGGACATCAACGCCAACTGGAGCGTCCTCGTGCAGCAGATACCCGCCGGGCTCAACTACGCGGCGTCGGGCATGCCATATTGGACCACCGACATCGGCGGCTACTTCAACACTTCTGAGTTCAATGAGGAGATGTTCACCCGCTGGTTCCAGTTTGGGGCCTTCAACAGCATTTTCCGCACCCATGGACAAGCCCCTAAGGAATTGTACGGCTCACAGTGGAGCGCCACCGGCAAGGCGAACATGCTCGCGGTTGATGTTCTGCACTATCGTTTGATGCCGTATCTCTATTCGTTGGGCTGGATGGTCACCAACCAGGGCTACACGATCATGCGGCCCCTGGTCTTCGATTTTCAGACGGACTCGAACGTGTTCAACATCAAGGATCAGTTCATGTATGGCCCTGCCATCCTAGTCAATCCCGTGACGTCAGCCGGAGCGACCAGTAGGTCAGTCTATCTTCCGGCCGGGACCTGGTACGACTTCTGGACCGGAGCCACTGCCACGGGTGGCGCCAAGGTTACCGCCGATGCGCCACTGTCCAAGATCCCTCTCTACGTAAGGGCTGGCTCGATTGTCCCGATGGGCCCGAACATTCAATACGCCACTGAAAGCATCGATCCTCTCGAGATCCGAGTCTACAAGGGCGCCAACGGATCGTTCACGCTCTATGAAGACGAAGGCGATACGTACAACTACGAGACCGGTAAGTATGCGACCATCACATTTACCTGGGACGACACCGCCGGGAAGCTGAGCATCAGCGACAGGACCGGGTCCTACACCGGAATGCCGGCGAGCCGAACCTTCAATGTCGTGTGGGTCGGTGCTAACCACGGTGCCGGCACGGACGTCGTGGCGACTCCCGACCAGGTTGTCACCTACACCGGCACCGCGACTTCGGCGACCGCGAAGTAGCGGAGTAGCGGAGTACGATCGGTGCCATGGGGGCGCCGCAAACATTCGTGTTTGCCGGCGCCCTTTTGCTTTTCCACAGGAGGGTTCCGACAGCTTGGCCCTAATTGTCGGCCAGCTGGAGCGTCATCCTTTGCCGAACCCAAAGCAGACGCAACGCCTGCCTTTTGCGCTAGAATTACAACTGGGGTGAGCCATTCCGGCGCACCCGAGGATCCTTTCTCCGATGGCGTTTCCCAGGGCGCAGTCTTCCATCCTTCCGTTGCCGACCGCCGATGCGCTCGGCGATGCGGAGCTGGTTGTGCGTGCTGTGGGCGGCGACCGCTGGAGCCGAGATGTGCTCTATCGCCGACACGTGCGTTATCTTTTGGCCATCTCGACCCGCCTTCTGTCGAATCGAAGCGAGGGGGAGGAAGTGGTGCAGGACACGTTTATCGTGGGGTTCGAGCACCTTGGCAGCCTCCGTGAGCCGGCTGCTCTGCGCTCGTGGCTGGCGCGGATTGCCGTGAATCTGGTGCGTCGTCGCCTACGCCGAGGCAAGCTCCTGCGTCTTCTCGGTCTTGATCGTGCTCCCGATGACGCGACCTTGGCCGATCTTGCAGCTCCGACTCTCAAGCCCGACGATCATGCCGAGCTCGCCTTGGTCGACCGCATGCTGCGAGAAATGCGCGCCGACCATCGCATTGCTTGGATGCTCAGGCGCGTCGAAGGGCTCCCGCTGGCTGAGGTAGCGACGCTCTGTGGGTGCTCCCTCGCCACGGCGAAGCGCCGAGTATCGGCCGCTGACGCCGAGGTCGCTCGCCACGTTTCGTTCGGGGAGGGCAGGGCATGAGCGAGCTGCACTTACCGCTGAAGGACTACCTTTGCGATGTCGCGAACGAGGCGGCCGTCTGTCGGATCGCCGAGGAGATCGATTCGCGCACCTACGGTCGAAAGCGTCGGCAACTGTGGCCTCGCATCCTCATCGGCGCAACGGCGGCTGCCGTGGCGGTCGGGGTGGCCACTTCCCACCGACACCGCGATGCCGGCCCGCTTTTATTGGCGGATGGTCGGGAAGTCGTGGCCGTGGATTCCGGTGGGGTCTCAAGCGATATCGCTCTTTCCGACGGCTCGCATATTCGCCTCTCGCCCGGCACACGGATCGAGCCGCTCGAAAGCACGGGCGCAACCTTTTCCGCCATCGTTGCGCAAGGGCGCGTAGATTTCGACGTTCGGCCGGGCGGCCCGCGCCATTGGACGATCGAGTGCGGACTGGCCACGGTCGAGGTGGTTGGGACCGAATTCACATGCGAGCGCGAGGCTGGCCGCCTGCACGTGGGAGTTCGCCACGGCGTAGTCTTGGTGCGCGGCGATCGCGTTCCGGAGCGCGCTCGTCGGCTGTCGGCGGGCGAGAGCCTCGATTTGCAAGACGAAGGTCGCTCGGCATCCGCTGGCGAAGCGTTGGCCCCGGCGACGCTACCGGCGAACCCCGACGAGGGCGCGGCGCCGCCCGACATGGCCGTGGAGGCGGCGAAGCAAGACCACAGCAGACCCCGCGGGACTGGCGCGCGCACCTGGCGCGATCTCGCCCGGCGTGGGCATCATGAGGACGCCTATGCGGCCCTGGGATCCGAGGGACTGCGCCTCGAATCGAAGAGACTGGGCGTAAGCGATCTGCTGGCGTTGGCGGATGTGGCGCGACTTTCGGGACACCCGGCCGAGGCGGTCATGCCACTCGAGCGCATCCTCAGCGACTTCGCCCGCGACGCCCAGGCACCGCTTGCTGCGTTCGCCTTGGGGCGACTAGAGCTCGATTCGCTTGGGCATGCGCAAGCCGCTACGTCGGCATTCCGCAAGGCTCTGGAGCTCGGTATTCCTCGCAGTTTGCGTGAGGACGTGCTTGCACGTCTGGTCGAAGCTTCCACGCGCAGTGGCGATACCCGGGCCGCCCAGCGCGCGGCGGATGCCTACCTGGATGAATTTCCGACGGGCCGCCACGTGCAAGCGGTTCAAAGTTGGCTCCGCCTGCGATGAAGGTTGGCGCGGTCGTCGCGGCTTTCCTGGTTGCCTTAGGAGGAATGGCCGTGGCGGCACCGGCGCAGTTCGTGGTCATATCACCGCCGGTTTGCAAATCCGACGCGTTTCCGCTGATTCCTTTTCTCGATTCGTTGCGGGTCGAGCTTGCCGCCGGCAGGCTCGACTGCTGTACGCTCGCCGATCCCGGCGACCATCTGCCGGCAGACGGCTCGCTGCAGGTGCAGATCGAAATCACACCTTGTGTCGCGGATTGGGAGCGGGTCCAGGTTTCGGCGCAGGCGTCGGCGGACGAGCCGGTGGCCGAGCGAGAAATCTCCCTGGCGGACGTGATCCCATCGGCTCGGCCTCGAGCGCTGGCGCTAGCCGTCGCCGAGTTGGTTCGCTCCCTTGAACAGGGCGCGCGAAAGCCGCCACCGTCGACGATTGCGGCGCCCGCCAAAGTGTCCGTTTCACCTTTGCCCTCGGCGGGGCCCGCCGTGCCGAGGGTGTTGGAAGCTGTCCTCGAAGGCGAAGCACGTGCTTATCCGAGGCGTGAAACGACGATGTGGGGCGGACGCGTGCGATTCACGGCAAGCCGCGGGCATCTTCACGCAGACTTGGATTGTGGTGCTGATTTCGGCCGCGCCGGCAGCGATCTGGGGGACGTTCGCCTGCGTAGCGCGACGGCGGGAATTGCATTGGGCCCGCGTCTGGAGACCAGCGTTGCCGTCGTCGACGTCGGGCTGCGCGCCGAGCTTGGATGGGCGTGGGTTCGCGGTGAGGCGACGTCAACGGACGTGGGCACCGGGGCTGGCTCGGATCTGATTTCAAGCCTAGGCCTTCGTGTTTCGCTGGCGGTCCCCGCACGACTCAAGCTTCGGCCCAGGCTCACGCTGGAAAGCGGCGCCGTCTTGAGGGGCTTCGAAGGCAACGTAAATAGACAGCCGGCGGCGGGAATGACCGGCTATTACTTCCTCGCCGGTCTCGGCGTCGGGGTTGCCCTGTGACTCACAAGACGTCTTACGCACAGTTTGTCCTCGTGGTGCTTGCTCTCGGATGCGCCGCTTGCTCCGAGTCGGTGAATGTTCTCTATCGCGTCGACGCTGCACCATCCCAGATTGTGGCGCCGGTCCAGGTCTGTTCCGCGCGTCCGGGCGCGCCACCCGGCGTTGGCCCATTGCCGAGCGCGATTCAGCTCGCGTATCAGCGGACCGAGAGGACGGCTTACATGCACTTCGGGCTAAATACCTTCGACGGAACGGAATATGGCAACAGCGCCATAGACGTACCGTCCCTGTTCAATCCCACTAATCTCGATGTTTCCGAATGGGTGAGCGCGCTCAAGAGCGCTGGTTTTCAGCAAGCCACGCTCGTCGCCAAGCACCATACCGGGTTTTGTCTATGGCCGTCCGCCTACACCGACTACTCGGTGAAAAACAGCCCGTGGAAGAACGGTCAGGGCGACGTCGTCAAAGAATTCACGAATGCCATGTACGCGGCAGGAATGAGAGCCGGCCTATGGCTTTCGCCTTGGGATCAGCATTACCCGAGCTCGAGCCCCGACTACGAAGCCTACTTCCGGCATCTGCTCACCGAGCTTTTGACGAATTATGGGCCCATCTACGAGATCCTGTGGGACGGTTTCAATGCACCCACGACCCTCGACTGGAAAGGCATCGTGACGCTTGCCAAGCAGTTGCAACCCAACGTGCTGGTGTGGGCAGGCCCAGAGCTTGCCACGACCGGCGCCGACCTTCGGTTTCTCGGCAACCAAAGCGGACAGGCGTCTCGCACGACGTCGAACGTTGCCGACGTGCCGAATGGCGGTCCGTCGAACGTCTGGTATCCGGCAGAAGCGCCGGTCTCGGATCGCTCAACTTGGTTTTGGCATCCCGACAGCACCATCATCTCACTCAAGTCGCTCCAGACCATCTACTTCAACACCGTCGGTATGAACACGACGCTGATCTTGAATGTGCCGCCCTCGACCACGGGGCAATTCGACACGCCGGACACGAATCTGCTTCGGGACTTCGGCACGTGGTACGCGTCGCTCTACAAGACCAACCTCCTCCGCGGACAGCCCATCTCGGCCGATTCGACGTGGGAGAGCACGGGTTTCGACGCTGCCAATGTCGTCGATGATGACATCTGTACGTACTGGGCAGCGGCAAGTGGCAAGACCTCGGCGCGCTTGCAGGTGACCCCGTCCTCGCCCGTTGCGTTCAACGTCATCAGCATCCGTGAAGCCATCGAGCTAGGGGAGAGGACGACGAGCTATCACGTCGAGCTCAGGCAGAACGGGAGCTGGAATAGGACGCCATCTGACGCGTCGGGCAACCAGATCCAGGGCACGCTCATCGGTCAGCGCCAGCTATGGCAGCTCAACGCAACGACGGCGGACGCGATTGCGCTCGTCATCGATTCGGCAAAGGATGTGCCCGCGATCGCGGAATTCAGCCTTTATTAAGGGCCGCCGCTGGTCCAATCCACCCGCTGCAAGACCGCGGAAATTTATCAAACAGGTGAGCCATTCGCCCATGCTTGGGGATCTCTTCTTCAATGACTTCCCGAGCATGAGCGCGGGCTCCGTCTCTGCAACGACGAAATGATTCCCGAGAAGTAAACAAGGAGACATCCATGACCAGCTTTCGTTTCCGCGGCACGCTCACGGTCGCAGCCCTTGCGGCGTTCGGCGTTTCCTGTTCGTCCACGAGCTCCTCGCCCGGAGGCAGCGGCGGCTCATCCCAGCAGACGGGCGGCGCGTCCGGCGGGTCGAAGACGACGGGAGGAGCGGGAGGCTCTGGCTCGGGCGGCGTGTCGACCGGGAGCGGTGGCGCGACCAGCTCGGGCGGATCGGCTGGCGCAGGAAGTGGCGGCTCGACCAGCAGTGGTGGTTCCAGCGGCGTCGGCGGGTCGAGCAGCGGCGGTAGCACTGGCTCAGGCGTTGGAGGCACCGCAAGCGGTGGCTCCAAGGCGGGCGGTACTTCGGGAGGTGCTGGTTCTGGCAGCGGTGGTAGTGCCACCGGCGGGTCTGCCGCGGGAGGAGCTTCCGGCACCGGCGGAACGACCGCGGCCACAACGTGTCCAGCTTTGCCCGGCGCTCCGGCCGGCACGCCACCCCTTCCTAGCGCGGCCCAGCTCTCCTATCAGCGCACCGAGATGACGGCGTTCATCCACTTTGGCATGTCCACGTTCGACGGCTCGGAGCAGTGCAGCCCGAGCGACCCGGTATCCATGTTCGCCCCGACGAAGCTCGATGCGACCTCGGTGGGCCAGTGGGTGACCGCGCTCAAGGGTGCCGGCTTCCGGCAAGCGATGCTGGTCACGAAGCACAGCTGCGGGTTCGTCCTATGGCCGTCGAAGTTCACCGACTACTCCACCAAGAACTCGACGTGGAAGGGAGATGTGCTGCAACTCTGGTCGGACGCCATGAAGGCGAACGACATGAGGATCGCAATTTATCTCAGCCCCTGGGACTCGCACTACCCGAGCTCGAAGGCCGACTACCAGACTTACTTCACGAACCTGCTCACCGAGCTTTACACCTACGGCAACTCCTACGAGTTCGAATTCGACGGGTTCAATTCGATTGCCCAGGGCAACGCCAACACCAGCTGGAAGACCATCTTTCAACAAATCCGGCAAGCGCAGCCTGGCACCCTTATCTGGGCGGGCCCGGAGATCGTCCAAACAGGCGCGACCCCGGATGTACAGTGGATTGGCAACGAGAATGGGTTGGGCAGCCGCTCGACATCGAGCCTCGACACTTCGAACTGCGGCGGGGGGAACACATGGTGTCCGTACGAGTGCAATACGTCGAGCCACAGGCCAGACTGGTTCTGGCATCCCGGCTCAAGTCCCATCGCACTGGCCGATGTGCAGAACAACTACTTCCAGACGGTGGGCATGAACTGCACGTTCAACTTCAACGTTCCGCCGTCGAACACCGGAGAGTTCGACCCGAAGGACATCGCCCTGCTTCAGCAGTTCGGAACCTGGTACAACAACCTCTACAAGACCAATCTGCTCAAGGGACAACCCGCAACCGCGGATTCGACGTGGTCGGCCGCTGGCTTCGAGGCAGCCAAGGCAGTGGACGACGACCTCTGCACGTATTGGGCGGCGGCCAGTGGCAAGACCTCGGGGACGCTCACGGTGACACCGGCCTCCCCCATCACTGCCAACTTGATTAGTATTCGCGAAGCTATCGAGCTGGGCGAACGGGTGAAGAAGTACCACGTCGAAATCCAGCAGAACGGGACCTGGAACACGTCGCCGACCGACAAATCGGGTACCAAGATTCAGGGCACCGTGATCGGCAACCGCCAGCTTTGGCAGCTAAGCGGGGCTGCCGTCCAGGCGGTTAGGTTGGTTATCGATTCGGCAAAGGATTCTCCCACCATCGCCGAGTTCGGCGTCTATTGAGTGATGGGCACAATGAAGATGAGTGATGACACAATGAAAACGCGTACAACATTTCCCTTCTGCCTTGCGATCGTCTGTTTGTCCGTGGCCTGTGGGAGCAGTACCCCCTCCGGGGGATCGGGCGCGGGCGGTTCCGGTTCGGGAGGAGCCACGTCGTCGGGAGGCAGCAGCGCAGGCGGGACCAATGCAGGCGGGACCAATGCAGGCCGGACCAGTGCAGGCGGTACGGCTACCGGCGGCGCGTCGGGGACAGGCGGCGGAGCGGGATCCGGGGCTACGCCAGCGAGCTGCCAATCGGGCGGCCCGGGCCTTTCCGACTGCGGTGCCAGCGGCGAGAATTGCTGCACGAGCGTGAAAGTGCCGGGTGGCACATTCTATCGGACATACACCAATGACGGCAGTGGTGCCACGAACACGGCCGATCCAGCAACGATCAGTGACTTCCGCCTGGATAAGTACATGGTCACGGTCGGCCGGTTCCGCAAGTTCGTGACAGCCTGGGATCAGGGCTCGGGGTACACGCCAGACGTGGGATCGGGCAAGCACACGCACCTCAACAACGGCAAAGGCCTTGTGGACAGCGGCGCAACAGGATCAGGGGTGGTCTACGAGAATGGCTGGATCGAATCGTACAATAACAAGCTCAATATGACGAACGACACTCTCCAGTGCCAAAGTGATCTGTTCGTGTGGACGAACAGTCCGGGCGCCAATGAGAAGCTCCCGATGAACTGCGTGAATTGGTTTGAGGCCTACGCATTCTGTATCTGGGATGGAGGGTTCCTGGCTAGCGAGGCGGAGTACGAGTTCGCGGCGGCCGGGGGCAGCGAGCAGCGCCGATTCCCCTGGGGATCGACGGAGCCGGGAAAGGACAATCAGTATGTGATTTGGAACTGCGACTATCCGGACGGGTCAGGGACCTGCGACGGGACCATCCGCAACATCGCTCCCGTGGGCACGCCGCTGCTCGGGGCAGGGAAGTGGGGGCAGCTCGATTTGGTGGGGAATCTGCAACAACCGTTTCTCGACTATATGGTGCAGGCATACGACACCCCCTGCGTTGATTGCGCGCATCTCGCAAGTGGCTCCGCCCGGGCGCCTCGGGACGGCTTCTACGGCAGTACCGATGAGGCGAAGTTGGAGTCGTCGTACGTCAACAACGACGGCTCGCGCTTCTACCCAGCCAACCGCTTCCCCAGCGTCGGGTTCCGGTGTGCCAGGACGCCCTAGTCTAGTCGGCGCTACGGCAGCATGGCCGTGTTTTGCCGCAGCCGCACCAGCCCCTGTCCACTTTGAACACACGCACAGAACGACCGAGTGGACTGGCAGTAGCGTCCGGCGGTAAGGTCCTGCAGTGTCCCGTCCGCGTACCGCCGGACGCTGGTAATATTACCTTCCCTCCATGCCCTTAGCGAAAGGAAGTCTATGGCGCCATCCATGAAAGCCGCGTATCTGCCGGGAAATAGCACCGTGGTGCTCAAGGAGGTACCGGTTCCTGAGCCCGGCCACGGCGAAGTGCTCATTAAGATGAAGTCGTCGACGATCTGCGGAAGCGACATCCGGGCCATTTACCGCGAGCACCTCGGGAAAGGTCCCGAAGGGTACCAGAACAAAATCGCCGGCCATGAACCCGCCGGCCAGATCGTCAAATGCGGTCCGGGAATGCGCCGGTTTAAGGAAGGCGACCGGGTTGTCATTTACCACATATCCGGGTGCGGACTGTGCAACGACTGCCGGCGGGGCTACATGATCAGTTGTACGAGTCCCCTCCGCGCCGCGTACGGGTGGCAGCGTGACGGCGGCATGGCCCCCTATATGCTCGCCGACGAAAAGGATTGCGTGCTGCTTCCCGCCGGCCTCACCTACACCGACGGCGCGCAGGTCGCGTGCGGGTTCGGCACGGTGTACGAAGCACTGGAGAAAATAGGCATCAGCGGGAACGACGCGGTGCTGGTCGTCGGGTTGGGCCCTGTGGGGCTTGCGACCCTCATGCTCGCCAAGGCCATGGGCGCGGAAAAGCTCATCGGCGTGGACGTGGCCCAGGAACGCTGCGCGATCGCTCGGGACAAGAATCTCGCCGACCACGTGTTCGTTTCAGGGCCCGATACGCTCAAAAAAATCGGCGAGCTGACCCACGGGAGCGGGTGCGAGCGCGCCATCGACTGCTCGGGCCACACCGCCGGCAGGCAGCTCGCCATCCGCGCGACCCGCAAGTGGGGAAAGATTGCCATGGTCGGCGAGGGCGGGACGGTGGAATTCAACCCCAGTCCCGACATCATCCACGAACAGAAAACGATTTATGGCTCGTGGGTCACCAGCATCTGGCTCATGGAGGAGATCGTCGAGCGGCTGGTCCGATGGAACATCCATCCCGAAGACCTGGTAACGAACCGCTTTACACTCGACAAGGTGGCGGATGCCTATGCGCTCATGAACGAAGGCAAATGCGGCAAAGTGGCGGTGGTATTCGACGAGGAAATTAAATAGTCCGCTCATCGAGAGAGGCTTTGGGAAAATGGAAAAGACAACATTCACCGGCGCCCCGGACGGCGTCGATCCGGCGGCAGTCCCCCATAAGAATCTCGCTGGCGGCGCGCGGTTGCCGTGTATCGGCCTGGGGACCTTCGGCAATGACCGCTACGACGGCGACACGATCGCCGCCGCGGTAAAGGACGCCATCCGGCTGGGGTACCGGCACATCGACTGCGCGTCGGTGTACGGCAACGAAGACCGGATCGGGTACGCGCTCAGCGAGGTGCAGAAGGAGGGCCTTGGCCGCGAGGAGTTGTGGATAACCTCGAAACTCTGGAACGACAAGCATGCCGAAGCGGACGTTATCTCCTCGTGCGAGAAGACTCTGCGGGACCTGCAGCTCGATTATCTCGACCTGTACCTGATCCACTGGCCCTTCCCCAATTTTCACGCCAAAGGCGTGGATGTGTCGTCGCGCGACCCCAACGCCAAGCCGTACATTCACGAGAGCTACATGAAGACGTGGCGTCAATTGGAGAAGCTCGTGAAGATGGGCTTGGTGAAGCACATCGGCACGTCCAATATGACGATCCCCAAACTCAAGCTCCTGCTGCGTGACGCGGAAATAAGGCCGGTAAGCAACGAATTCGAAAGCCATCCGCATTTTCAGCAGCCTCAGCTTTTTCAATTCCTGATCGACAATCAGATCGTTCCCATCGCTTTCAGCCCGATCGGGTCCCCGTGCCGTCCCGAGCGCGACCGTACCCCGACCGACACAGTTGACATGGAAGACCCGGTGATTGTGAAAATCGCCGGCCGGCTCAATGTGCATCCGGCGGTTGTGTGCGTGAAGTGGGCGGTGCAGCGGGGGCAGGTGCCTATTCCGTTGTCCGTAACCCGCAGCAAATACCTGGCGAACCTGCGGGCCGTGGTTTCGGCCCCGCTCACGGCCGAGGAGATGCGCTCGATCTCGGCCATCGACAAGAACTGCCGTCTTGTCAAAGGACAAGTGTTTCTGTGGAAACCCGGACAGACCTGGGAAGCGCTCTGGGATCTTGCCGGGGAAATCACCCCTCCGTAAGCCGGCGGACCGCGTCCGCAGCAACTCACACCTTCAACTTGAAGAGGCGGCAGTATGAAATCTTCTCAGATGTTCAAGACGGCCGATGGAAAGAGCCTGTTCGTGACCTTCGTGCTCGTCACGACCCTGTTTCTGCTCTGGGGATTCTGCAACGGCATGATCGATATCCTCAACAAGCATTTCCAGGATGCTCTGCACATCAACAAGCAGCAATCCGGACTCGTGCAGTCGGCCAATTATCTGGCGTATTTCCTTATGGCCATTCCGGCCGGCATGATCGCCCGGAAATTCGGATACAAGGGCGGGATTCTTGTCGGGCTGACCCTCATCGCCGGCGGTACGTTCTGGTTCGTTCACGCGGTGAGCATCGGGACCTACGGGGCGTTTCTGCTCGGCCTGTTCGTCATCGCGGCGGGCATGACCTGCCTGGAAACGATCGCCAATCCGTACGCCACGATTCTGGGCTCGCCGGAAGCCGGCGCGACCCGCATCAACATCGCCCAAACGATAAACGGCGGCGGGTGGATTTTAGGGCCGATCGTCGGCGGATCCTTTGTTTTTTCCACTGCCGCGGGCACCAATGCCCATGCCGGCCTGGCCATGCCGTATCTCGGGGTGGGTATTTTCGTGGCGGTCCTGCTGGTTGTCTTCGCGGCCTCGAAGATTCCCGATCTGCATGCCGAAGAGGAGAGCAAACTCGCGGAATCGGAAAAGGACCGGCTGAAACCTTCCGGCGTCCAGGTCGCGGGAATCGGCATCGTGGTGGCCGCCGTCTGCGGACTGCTCTATTTCTTCATTTCGCCGATCGTGGGACTTGTCTGGGCTCTTTTGAACCTTGCTCCCGGATTGCTGGCGCCGACCCGGTATTCACTGCTCGTTGTCTTCTTTATCGCGGCATTCCTGGTGGTTTTCCAAAACTGGGACCTCTTCCGGCGTAAGCATTTTACCTTGGGCGTTGCCGCGCAATTCCTGTATGTCTCGGCACAAACCGGGATCTTCAGCTTCTGTGTGAATTACAGTATTGAAAACGGGGATGGCGTCACCGCGGTGCAGGCCGCGAGATGGCTGGGAGGAGTCGGCTTTGTTCTCTTCACCGTGGGCCGCTTCTGTGGCAGCGCCGTCATCAGTCAGTTTAGAGCGCACGGCGTGCTCGCCGTTTATGCGGTCATCAACGTTGTTCTGTGTGGGGTATGCATGCTCGGCGGAAAGATCGGCCTCTACGCGATGTTCGCCACCTTCTTCTTCATGTCGGTCATGTTTCCGACGATCTTCGCCTTGGGGCTCAGGGGGCTCGGCGATCACACCAAGTTCGGCGCGTCCCTCATCGTCATGTCGATCGTCGGCGGGGCAATCGCGGCGCCGTTCATGGGCCACATCGCGGATACCTCCTCAATGCGCGTTGGGTTTATCGTTCCGCTGGTCTGTTTTGCCGGCGTGGCCCTGTATGCGGCGATGTGGAAGAAACTCGAATCGAAAGACGCGGGTTCCGACGATGAGAAATTGTCCGTCAAGCTTGGAGCGGCCCACTAGATCTCATCCCGCGCGGGCGAGGTCAACAATGCCACCGAACAGTGGTTGATCCACCAGATACCAAGGAGACGTCATGTTGAATGGAATTCCTTCCATCATTTCACCGGAACTGTTGAAGATTCTCATGGAAATGGGCCACGGCGATGAGCTGGTCATTGCCGACGGGAATTTTCCGGCGGTATCCATCGCTCAGCGCCTGGTGCGCAGCGACGGCAATAGGGTGCCGGAGTTGCTGGAGGCAGTGCTCAGATTTTTCCCGCTCGACCCGTATGTCGAGGCGCCGGTGACGCTCATGCAGGTCGTTCCAGGCGATACGTACAAACCGACCATTTGGAACACCTACAAGGAAATCATCCAGAAATTTCCCAACAAGAACAGCGCCATTGAGAATGTTGAACGTTTCGCCTTTTACGAGCGCGCGAAGAAGGCTTTCGCGGTTGTCGCGACGAGCGAGACCTCGCTCTACGCAAACATCATTCTTAAGAAAGGCGTGGTCATCGAGGGGTGACGGGGCCGGCTATCCCTTCTGCCGGCCCAGGGAGAGATAGCCGCCGCCCGCCCGTGGGTTCGCTCTCAGATCACCAGGCCATCGTCGCCGAGACCGCGACCACGTTTTCCGCCGGGTAACCCACGTGAGGGTTCGACGGGAACTGGTAGTCCGCGGCGCCCGGGGTGGTGCGGTAGGCGTCGCCCAGGAAATAGCGTGTGTACTGGATGTAAACCATCTCGCCCGAAGAGAAATGGGACATGACGATGAGGCGGGCCGTCAGCATCGAAAAGTCGTTCCCCGGGATCTGGAGGTCGACAATCTTAGGACTGGCGTTGTTCACCCGATCGAACCGCAGCATCAGCGCGAGCCATGTGAGCGTCTGGCCGGTGAGCGAAGCACCCCATTTGAATTGGTTCAGCTCTTTCTGCAAATTCGACCCGGATGGCAAGTCGCGCCTGCTCCTCGCCAACAGCCCGAAAACGTCGAGGCGCAGGTCCGGCAATTCCGTTCCAAAACCTCTGCCCATCACGCTACCAAGCGTGTTCTGGTACATGCCACCCACGGCGAAAGTGGATCCGCTCCCGGTGCTGTTGGTCACCGTGCCTTCGTAACCCATGAAGTTTGCCCCGAATAGTCCGGACTGGCTGTGCAGAACTTCGACGCCGCCCAGCGGATCGAGCGCCCAGCCGTTCTTGATCTGCACGTACGTGGGGGACAGCCAGACGAGGCCCGCTCGCGGATAATTGAGTTTCACCTCCCCCGCAGTGACCTGGAGATACGCGTCCCTGACGTCCTGAAACGTCGCGCCGCCGGCAGTGGGGAGGCCGGCGTCATTGCCGGGATCCGTGGTCCAACTCCTATTCCAGTGAAGGCCGATGTGAACATTGTCGCGATAGTCAATCGCGAGGTTCGCGTAGGCGAGCAGGTCGAGGGCGGTGGTGGTGTCCTTGTTGCTGATCCCCACGACCGGCACCGTGCCGACGGAAGCGAAGCCGTTCCGATTGCCGCCCACGCCTTGGGTCAAGGTGACCGTAAAATTGGAAGTGAAGGGCACCTTCAGATCAATCCGCTCTCCGATCTGTCGGATGCGGCCCATCGTGTAGGTGTCGTAGGCGGGAAAATAGCCAAAAGTGGGCCAAAAGGCTCCAACCTGGACGGCGGCATTGGGCGTGACACCAGCGACCTGGAAGTCTCCGTCGAGGCGGATCCAGGCAAACCCAGGCATCCATTGCGCGAACGGCCGCTGATAGCCCGCCGATTGGAACCAATAGCCGCCCCAGCCGACCGCTCCGTCGACATGCTTCTTTCGCGCGTGGATATACACTTCCGCCCAGTCCGTCTCCTGAACGCGGGTAAAGGCGAAGCTGTTGAAGTTGCCGTCCACGGCGTGATCGGGCGCGAAGGAAAGCTGCGTGCCGGAGGGTTTGTTTGGCGCGTTTCCCGGATCGAGATGGTTGGCGATAGCAATTCCCAGGGGGGCCCGGAAGTAACCCGAGAAATCCGGTCGCCAACCGTTCCAGCTGGGTTCCTCGGCCGCGGCTTTGGGCACAGTCGAGCTGGGTTCCTCGGCCGCGGCTTTGGGCACAGGCGAGCTGGCTTCCTCGGCCGGGGCTGTGGACACAGGCGAGCTGGCTTCCTCGGCGGCGGCTTTGGTCACAGACGAACCGACGGCGAACGCCGCCGTCAACATCAGTAGGGGCTGGGAGACACGGCGCACGGCTTTCATTGGGGAGACCTCGCGCAACGGAACCCGTTGCTCATGAAGTTGTTGGTCGGGTACAAGCCTTCGTTGCGGTACGAGGACAGAATTTCGATGGACGAGCTGCTATTGAAGTAGCCTCCTCGGACGCTACGTCCCGAAGCGTGGGTCAGGAACGCGCAATCGGTGCAAGGAACGGTGTACGCAGCATTGTAGTCGAGCATCCACTCATTGAGCTCGCCGGCCAAATCGAGCTGCCCGTAGTACCCTGCGCCGAGCTGCGCGCTGCCGACTGGGGCAATGTTGGTCACGTCGGTACAGGCCGTGTTGCCGGGCGGGTAATCGCACTTGTAGATGACATAGTCGGGCGAGGCCCCCGGGTCGTCGTTGCCCCACGGGAACACGCGCTGCTGGCCTCCGGCCGCTGTGGCGAACTCGAATTCGTTCTCGCTTGGGAGAAACCCGCCGTCCCAGATGCAGAAGGCGTACGCCAGCGGCCAGTTGACGCAGTTTACGGGACGATTCTCGTTCTTGCCGGGGTCGCTCGTCCAGGTCGCCAAGTCCGGATCGCAAGCGAGGCTGCCGGAGGTCAGGCTGCTGTCGTCCGCAGAGTCCCATCCAGGCTCGAACAAGCCAGGCGAGCCGCTGTCCTGGAGTCCACGGCCGCTGTAAAGGTGCGTGTGCTTGCCCCACCCCTCCTCCGGCTTCCACTTGTCGCCGCCGTTCTGGCCGCTGAACGCGGCGACGAACTGACGGAAACGGCCGACCGTCACCAAGTACTTATCGAGCCGATACGGGCTCACCGTCGCGGGGTCACCCCGACTTCCGCCCAGCAGTTGGCCCTGGATCGTTGTGCCGTACGACCGATAGAACGATCCGCCTGGAATGGTGACGCTCGTACAGCAATTCTCCCCATCGGCCCCGCAGTCGGTCAGACCGGGCCCGGACGATTGGCAGCTCGTCCCGTCGGTGGTGACGGTCCAATTGGATTCCCCACTACCAAAGGAACGACTGCAGGCAGCCGTGGAGCAAGCGAGTACCGCCGGCAGGCAAAGTCCGAACACACGATCTGGGCTTATCACGGCTGACTCCATCCCTGATTCAATGACTAAGGTTGGCACGCGACGGTCCTAATAGGCCGCGAACTCGGCGATGAGCGGAACATCCCGCGCCGATTCGATGACCAGGCGTATTCCGGTCGCGGACACGTTGTTCATCTGCCAGAGCTGGCGATTCCCGATCACGGTGCCCTGGACCTTGTTATCGTTGGCGTCGGACGCCGTCGCCCATGTTCCGTTCTGGTTGATCTCGACGTGATACTTGGTCACGCGCTCGCCCATCTTGATGGGCTCGCGGATGCTGATCACGTTGATGCTGGCCGGGGAAGCTGGCGTCACCTCGAGCGTTCCCGTCGTCGCGCCGTCTGCGGCAGCCCAGTACGTACAGTAGTCGTCGTCGACCGCCTTGTTTGCCTCGAATCCTGCGCTGGCCCAGGTGGAATCAGCCGTGGCCGGGGCGCCCTTGAGGAGGTCGGTCTTGAAAGTGGAGTGGTACCAGGTACCGAAATCGTTGAGCAGGGCGACGTCTTGCGGGTCGAAGTCTCCGGTTTGGTCGGGCGGGATGTTGAAAATCAGGGTCGAGTTCATGCCTACCGTCCTGAAATAGATCTTCTCCATCGACGCCACGGACATGGGCGGCTGGTTCGGATGCCAGAACCAGTTCGGCATGTGCGACGAGACGTTGGACTCGTACGGGCACCAGAGGTTCTTCCCCACCATCGTGCCGTCCAACAGCGCGGCACAGTTTGTGAGGTCGAGGCTCGAGGTGGTCCGGCTCGCCTGTCCGTTCTCGTTCCCGATCCACTGAAGGTCGGGGAAGCCCGGCGGATTTTCTGCCGCCATCTGCTCGGAGACCTCGGGCCCAGCCCAAACGAGGATGTGCGGTTGCAGCGCCTTGGCCTTCTGGGAGATCTTCGCCCAGTCGACCGTCGCCGGCGTGCCATGCGACCCGGCTGAGTTGAAGCCGTCCCACGTGATTTCATACACGTTGCCGTAATTCGTCAGGAGCTCGGTGAGCTGATCCGTGAGCACCGACCCGTAGACCTGGGCCGAGCTTGGGACGCGCTGATCCCAGGGCGACAGGTACACTGCAAACCTCATGTTGGCCCTCTTCGTACTGTCGGCGAACATCTTCACCAGGTCGCCCGTGCCGCCCATCCAGGGGCTGTTCGCGACATTGTAGTTGGTGGTCGCGCTCGGCCACAGGCAGAACCCGGTGCTGTGCTTGGTCGTCAGCTGTGCCTGCTGGAACCCGGCGTTCTGCAACGTGCTTACCCAGTGATCGACCGTGGCCTGGGTGAGGTTCGTCGGATTGAAAACGCCCGCGGCATCCGAAACGTTGCCCTGCTCGGTGCCGTCGAACGTGTCCAGCCCGTAGTGGACGTAAGCCGTAAGCTCGACGTGCTGATAGGCCTCCTGCTCGACGGTGGGGTGCACGGCAGCGACAGCCGGTTCTCCCGCCTGACTGGGGCAGAGGTATTTGTCGATCAGGGGATCGCCAGTTGGTCCGTTCGCCGCGCCAGTCGACCCCGCCCCACCAGACATCGTTCCACCGCTGCCAGGGTTACCGGCCACTCCGCCCGTTCCCGGACTGGACCCGCCGCTCGATGAACAAGCCAGTCCGAAGAGCGCGAAACCGACGCCGAGCGCGCGTGCAAGCTGCTGTTGATTCTTCACGGGGTCTCCCTTGAGGTGTGCGGATTTAGGCATCCCTGTCTAGATCCTTCACGGCGAATAAATAGCTCACCTGCTCATCTCTTTTTTTCTGCGGATGCGTTTGCCTCACCGGCGGCGCCCACCGCACCAGGAGGGGCACCGTAACACGAGGTTGGAGGCGTGCTAAGTAAGACGAAGCAAGCAGGTTTTTTCGCGTAAGAGAACCTTGCGCCCTCAGGGCTGATGTCCGCCGGGGTTCCGGGAGGCAGATTCGGGGGCTGGCGGATGGGCTGCAGGGACTCTACGCCGGCCAGCGACACCCGCCAGCGCCGTGAATGTGGGAGCTTCGCCGCCAGGCCGTGGGCATGAAGGCGCCGCAAGAGGCGTATGACCTGGCTGACGCGCTTGACGACCTCGGACGCCAGCGGATACGACTTGCGCGCCGGTTTCTGGCGCAGGTCGCGGTTCGTGAAGCCGTGCAAGGCGTGTTCGCCTAGAAGGAGCACTTCGAAAAAAGCATCCGGTCATGAGCGACAGCGGATTGAATGCGGTGACGACTCTTCCATCCTTCGCCCGGCCTTGGTTGCGAGGGCATCGAGATCTCGCACGGCCAAGGTAGGTCTTGTACCTGTCAACTCGACGAGCAGTAGCCTCTCTACCTTCTCCCACGGGCCCAACTCCGCGGGCTGGGTCGACTGTTAGCCTCCGATTTCTGACCCGCCGGCTTGTTTTCGCGGATCCGCCCCGCGTAGAATTGCACGCGCGGAGGAACGATGGATCTGGATCTGCGAGACCGGGTTGTGCTCATCAGCGGAGGGGCCAAGGGCATCGGCGCCGCCATTGTTCGCGCCGTTGCCGGTGAAAAGGGGACTCCGGTGGTCCTGGATCGCGATGCCGCTGCGGGAGAGTCGCTGGTTGCGGAGCTGCGCCAGTCCGGTCATCGCGCGTTGTTCGTTCCTGCCGAGCTGACCTCGTCCGAGTCCTGCGCCCAAGCAGTCGACCGCGTGGTGCGCGAGCTTGGCGCCTTGCACGCCTTGGTGAATAACGCGGGTGTCAACGACCGCGTGGGACTGGAGGACGGCAGCCCCGAGGGTTATCGCGCCTCCCTGGAGCGCAATCTGTTCCACTTTTACGATCTCGCCCACCACGCTTTGCCGCACCTTCGGCGTGTGCAGGCCGGCGCGATCGTGAACATCGCTTCCAAGGCGGCGGTGACCGGTCAGGGCGGGACCTCGGGCTACGCGTCCGCCAAAGGCGCCATCTTGGCCCTGACGCGCGAGTGGGCGGTCGAGCTTCTGCCTTACGGGATTCGGGTCAATGCCATCGTTCCCGCCGAGGTGATGACACCGCTTTACGAGAGTTGGCTGGCAACATTTTCGAGCCCCGACGAGAAGCTGAACGCCATCGTGGCCAGGATTCCGCTTGGCAAACGCATGACGAAGCCCGAGGAAATTGCGGCAACCGCCGTGTTTCTACTGTCGGCCAAGTCTGCGGGTCATATTACCGGGCAGCATCTTTTCGTCGACGGCGGGTACGTTCACCTCGATCGCGCCTTGGGCTGAGGTTCACAAGGCCTTGCTGAATCCGTTTGTCGATGCGCACGTCCACTTCTGGGATCCGGCACGTCTTTCTTATCCGTGGCTCGCCGAGGTCCCGGCTATCGCTGCGCCTCACACGCCCGAGCATTTCGTAGCTGAAGCCGCCGAGTTGCCTGCGCATATCGTCTTTGTTCAGGCCGAATGCGATCGTGCGCATTTCCTGGACGAGGTGCAGTGGATCGCCGAGTGGGCAGCGCGCGAGCCGCGTCTTGCGGGGTTTGTGGCGTTTGCGCCTATGGATGGCGGAGCGCAAACCGCGGCGGCGCTTGATGCGCTCGCCAGCGTTTCGCTGGTGCGCGGCGTGCGCCACCCGATCCAGGGCGAAGGCGACGGAAGTTTCTGTCTGCGTCCCGAGTTCGTGGCCGGCGTGCAGTCGCTCGGCGAGCGTGAGCTGACGTTTGACATCTGTTTGACGCACGATCAGTTGCCGGCCGCGACCGAGCTTGTGCGGCGGTGTGCGGATACGATGTTTGTGCTGGACCATGCTGGAAAGCCGGCTATTCGCGACCACCTGCTCGATCCCTGGCGCAGTTCCATCGAACAGCTTGCCCGTTTGCCCAACGTGATGTGCAAGCTTTCGGGCCTGGTGACCGAGGCCGCCGCTGCATGGGGCGACGCCGACCTTGAGCCCTACGTCCGTCATTTGCTCGGCTGCTTCGGGCCAACGCGGCTTTTGTTCGGCAGCGATTGGCCGGTGGTCAAGCTGGCCGCTTCTTATGCACGCTGGCTCGCAACTGTGCGGAGTCTTCTTTCGCATTTATCTGCCGACGAGCGTAGGGCCGTGTTTTTCGAAAACGCGCGCCGCTGCTATCGACTGCCTTCTTCCAGGACGACCAGCGACATTGGCGTCATTTGAGCCTTTTGGTGAATCCGTAGTGCTACTCTCGGTCGCATGACTCCGTTTCGTCTGAACGACAAGGTGGCTCTGGTGACGGGCGCGGGCTCGGGCATCGGGCGTGCTATCGCCGAGCTGCTCGCGGCGCAGGGCGCGGCGGTGTGGGTCGTGGATCGGGATCCATCGGGCGGTCAGGCCACGGTGGATGCGATTCGCGCGGCGGGTGGAGCGGCCGATTTTGCGACGGCCGACGTGGCCGACGAAGCGTCTGTGCAGGCGCTTGCGAGCCGCGTGCCCGCGCTGCACATCCTCGTGAACAACGCGGGCGTGGGTCACGTGGGCAACCTGCTGCAAACCGGCGCCTCCGACTTGGACCGCCTTTACAGTGTCAACGTGCGTGGCGCGTTCAACTGCTGCAAGACCTTCGTTCCGGCGATGCTTGAGCGGGGGACGGGTAGTGTCATTTCGCTGGCCTCAATCGGCGGCATCGTGGCGGTTCGCGACCGCTTGGCCTACACCACCACGAAGTTCGCCGTGGTCGGCCTGACCAAGGCCATGGCGCTGGATCATTCGCACACCGGCGTTCGCTTCAACTGCATTTGTCCAGGTCGGGTCGAAACGCCTTTCGTGCAAGCGCGCATTGCCGAGTATCCCGATCCCAAGCAGGCCTATCGCGACATGGCGTCCACGCAGCTCACCGGTCGCATGGTGCGCCCCGACGAAGTCGCGGCGGCGGCGCTTTATCTTGCGGCGGACGAGTCGGCCATGGTCACGGGCAGCACCCTTATGATTGACGGCGGCTGGAGCGCGGGCAAATAATCCGGGCCGGACACTGCTGATGACGAAAATAGGACTGCTCAAGGGCACCATTCGCGGTCTTTCGACCTACGACATTCGTTTTCCTACGTCGCTCGAGCTCGACGGCTCGGATGCCATGAATCCAGATCCCGATTATTCAGCGGCCTATGTGGTGCTCGAAACGGATCGGGGCGACGGCGTCGAGGGGCACGGGCTGGCGTTTACCATCGGTCGCGGCAACGATGTGGTGGTGGCGGCCATCGAGGTGTTGCGTCCGATGATTGTCGGGCAGGCCATCGCCGACTTCGTGGAATCTCCGGGCGCGTTTTGTCGACGACTTACCGGCGACAGCCAGTTGCGCTGGCTTGGCCCCGAAAAGGGCGTCATGCACATGGCGACGGCGGCGGTCATCAATGCGCTGTGGGATCTCTACGCCAAGCTCCACGGCAAGCCACTGTGGAAGTTGCTGACCGATCTGTCGCCTGCGCAAATCGTCGAGCTGGTGGATTTTCGCTATCTCACCGATGCGCTGACGCCGGATCAGGCGCTGGACATTCTCGATCGGCAGCTTGCTTCCCGGCCGCAGCGGGAAGCCGACATGCGGGCGCATGGCTATCCCGCGTACACCACGTCGGCGGGGTGGCTGGGCTATCCTGACGAGAAAGTTCGGCGCTTGTGCCGCGAAGGCATGGATGCCGGTTTCAAGGGTTTCAAGATCAAGGTAGGCCTGGACCAAGCCGACGACATTCGCCGCGCGACGATCGTACGCGAGACCATCGGCCCGGATCGGACGCTGATGGTCGATGCCAACCAGCGCTGGGACGTGCCGGTGGCTATCCAGTGGATGAACGCGCTGGCGTTTGCCAAGCCGCTGTGGATTGAAGAGCCGACCTGTCCGGACGATGTTCTCGGTCATGCGGCCGTCGCCCAGGCCATGAAGGTCCACGGCATCGGCGTGGCCACCGGCGAGCATTGCCCGAATCGCGTGGTGTTCAAGCAGCTTCTGCAAGCCAAGGCCATCGCCTTCTGCCAGATCGATTTCTGTCGCCTGGCCGGCGTGAATGAAGTCGTCGCCGTGTTGCTCTTGGCCGCCAAATTCGGCGTTCCTGTGTGTCCGCACGCGGGCGGCGTGGGGCTGTGCGAATACGTGCAGCACGCCTCGCTCTTCGACTACATCGCGGTGTCCGGTTCTTTGGCAGGACGCTGGATCGAATATGTGGATCACCTGCACGAGCACTTCGTCGATCCGTGCGTGATTCGCGACGGGCGGTACGTCGCGCCGCTGGCGTCGGGGTCGAGCATCACCATGAAAACGCCTTCGCGCCTCGCCCACCTTTTCCCCAGCGGCACCGTTTGGAAGGAGCTTGCCAGTCGATGAGAATCGTACGTTATTTGGACAACAAAGGTCTTACCCACTACGGCAGCGAGCAGGGAGATGGCTCGGTCCGACTCATCGACGGCGACATTTTCGGCTCGTTCACGGTCACCTCCGAAGGCGCGCAGGTTCGCAAGCGTTTGGCGCCGGTCGCGCCGACCGGCATTCTCGCCATCGGTCTCAACTACCGCCATCACGCGGAAGAAACCCACGCCAAGATTCCCGAGTATCCCGTTCTGTTCATGAAGAGCGCGAGCGCGGTCCAGAATCCCGGCGATCCCATCGAGATTCCCACGCACCTGGCATCGAGCGAGGTGGACTACGAGTGCGAGTTGGCCGTCGTGATCGGCAAGACCTGCAAGAACGTCACGCGCGAGCGCGCCCTCGACTATGTTCTCGGCTACACCTGCGCCAACGACGTGTCCGCGCGCGATTGGCAAATTCGCATGGGCGGCAGTCAGTGGTGTCGGGGCAAGACCTTCGACACCTTTGCGCCTCTCGGACCGTGCTTGGTCACCCGCGACGAGATCCCCAATCCCAACAACCTGCACATCGCGACCCTTCTCAACGGCGAGCGCATGCAGGATTGGACCACGTCCGATATGATCTTCGACGTGCCACGGCTGATCGAATTCTTGAGTGGCAGCACGACGCTCGTGGCGGGCACGGTCATCATGACCGGCACGCCCCAAGGTGTGGGCATGGCGCGCAAGCCGCCCCGCTGGTTGGCCGCCGGTGACGTCGTCACCGTCGAGATCGAGTCCATCGGACGACTGACCAATCCGGTCGTCGCCGAAGGCCAGTAAGCGGCAAGCGCGTGGCGCGGTCATGAGCGCACCTTCCTCGTCGGTCTCTGTCGCCGCCTCACCCGCGCGCCGAGTGCAGCTCATGAGCACGTGTCTTTGCGACGCGTTTTTCGACGACGTGGCGCGAGCGACCGTGGAGGTCCTCGAACATCTCGGCTGCACCGTCGAGTTTCCTGGAAGGCAAACCTGTTGTGGCCAACCTGCCTTCAACGCAGGCGACTGGCCCGCGGCCCGCACGGTGCTTCGTCATGCCGTGGATGTGTTCGCCGGCGAAGCGCCAGTCGTCATTCCGTCGGCCTCGTGTGCAGCCATGCTGTCGCACGGGGCCCAGATTCTGTTCGAAAACGAACCGGACGCTGTGGCGGTCAAACAGCTTGGCACGCGGGCCTGGGAGCTGACTGACTTCATCGTGCGTGGGCTCGGCGTCACGTCGTGGCCCGGTCGCTTTGCCGGGCGCGTGGCCTTTCATCGGTCGTGTCACTCGCGGGGCAGCGGCACCGGCGATGCCGTGTCCGCGCTGCTGCGCTCGGTGTCGGGACTCGAATTCGTGGACTTCGACGAGGCCGAGCAGTGTTGTGGTTTCGGCGGCACGTTCTCGGTCGCGTTTGCGTCCATTTCCACAGCCATGGGCACGCTGAAGCTGGACAATCTGCTGGCGGCGAAACCGGACGTGATCGTGTCGACGGATATGAGCTGCCTGCTTCACCTGCGCGGCTTGGCCGAGCGGCAAGGTCGTCCTTTGCGCGCCCTGCACGTGGCCCAGGTGCTTCGCGATGCGCTCGCATCGTCAGATGCGCTCGCATCGTCAGATGCGCTCGCATCGTCAAAGGTCGGCCGATGAAACGCGAGCCCATCGACCAATTTGCTGCCGAACAGAGCGACGAGCGCCGCACGTCCGTGCGCCTCGGCAGCAAAGCGGGCCACGAAAAGCGAACGCAGGTATTGCACGAGGACTACGCCGACGTGGATCTCCTGCGCAAGCTGGCCGGGCAGATCAAGCAGCACACGCTGGAGCACCTGGATTCGTACCTTGAAAAAGCCGAGGAGGAGCTGCGTGCTCGCGGCGTGAAGGTTCACTTTGCTCTCGATGCCGAGGCGGCTTGCCAAAGCGTGCTCGACATTCTGCAAGCTCGCGGCGCCAAACGCCTGGTCAAGACCAAGACCATGGTCAGTGAGGAAATCGAGCTTCTGCCTTTCCTTGAACGTCACGGCGTCGAGTGCTTCGAAACCGACCTGGGCGAGTTCATTGTCCAGCTCGACGCCGACCGACCGAGCCACATCGTCAAGCCCATCCTGCACAAGAACCGTCGGGAAATCGCCCGCACCTTCGAACAGAAAGGTCTTGGTACCTACGATGACACTCCCGAGGTCATCACGCGACGGGCGCGCGAATTTCTGCGCCGCAAGTACTTGGAAGCAGACGTCGGTCTGTCGGGCGCCAATTTCGTTTCGGCCGAAAGTGGTCGGCTGGTACTGGTCACCAACGAAGGCAACTCTCGTTTCTGTCTCGCGGCACCGCGCTGTCATATTGCCGTGGTCGGCATCGAGAAGCTGGTGCCTGACGACCGATCGTTGTCGCTCTTTCTCAATTTGCTCGCCCGTTCGGCCACCGGCCAACGGCTGAGTGTGTACACGGAATTCATCTGCGGCGCGAGATCGCCGGATGCGCCGGACGGTCCGGAAGAGATGCACGTCATCTTCCTGGACAACGGCCGTACAGAAGTGCTGGGCACGGAGTATCGCGAGATCCTTCGCTGTCTTCGTTGCGGAGCGTGCCTGAACGTGTGCCCGGTCTATCGCCAGGCCAGCGGGCACGCGTACCGCAGTGTCTATCCTGGGCCCGTCGGCGCCGTGCTTTCGCCGTTGCTTGCCGGCAAGCGATTTTTGGAGCTGGCCGACTTGCCCAAGGCTTCCACGTTGTGTGGCGCGTGTGTCGAAGTTTGTCCGGTCGATATTCCGATTCCTGATTTGCTGGTCCGACTTCGCAACCGGGGCAAACAAGAAGGCGCACCGTCGGGTGCCACGCCGTCCCTGGGCGGTTTTGCGAAGCTTGCTTCCATGCCCACCGCGTGGAAGGCGGCGCTTGGCATGGGCAAGTTAGTGAACCACATGCCGCGTGCCGTGCAGCCGGGACCTCTGCGCGCGTGGCAAGGCGAGCGCGACCTTCCTGCTTGGCGTGGCGGCGCTTTCCGCTCGTGGTTTCGCAAGCGTGGGAAAAAAGCATGACGGATGCGCGCGACGAGATCTTTGCGCGAATTCGCGCGGCGCTGAAGCCGCTGGAGGCGCGTACGACGTTGCCGACCTTCGATGCGAGCGTGGCCATCGCACGGCACGCGCAAGCGATGCCCGACCTGGTGGCTGCATTCACGCAGGCCTTGGAAGCTGTGCACGGCCGCGCCTTTCGCGACCCGACTGCGCTGGCTGCGTGGCTGCGCACGAAAGAAGCCACGCTTGGGTACGTCGATCCCGAGGTGCTGGCTGCGCTTGGTCCTGCGTTCGCGACAGAGCTTACACTGGAAACCAGCTTTTCCCGGGCTCGTGTAGACGAGTACCACTTCGGAATCACGAGGGCCGCGGGCGCCATCGCCGAAAGTGGAACGATCATCCTCGACGATCGTTCGACACCTGTGCGGCTTGCGGCGCTGGCGCCCTGGATTCACATCGCGGTGGTGCCGCGCTCACGTATTCATGCGTGCATTCCCGACGCCATTTCAGCGCTGGGCGACGATGCGAACATCATTTGGTGCACGGGCCCGTCCAAGACAGCCGATGTCGAGGGCATCTTGATCGAGGGCGTGCACGGTCCCGGCGAGCAAGTCGCCTTGATCGTTGACGGCTAAATGCGAAAGTCGTTTGATCCAACCATGACTCCCACACTGGTCATCCTCGCCGCGGGCATGGGCAGCCGGTACGGCGGCCTGAAGCAGATCGAGGCCTTTGGGCCCAGTGGCGAAACCCTTATGGACTACGGAATCTACGACGCTGCGACCGCAGGATTCGGCAAGATCGTGTTCGTCATTAGGCACGATTTCGAGGCCGACTTCCGCAAGGTGGTGGGCAGCAAGTACGAACGCCGCTTGCCCGTCGAATACGCGTTCCAAGAGCTCGACGATTTGCCGCCCGGGTTCAGCTTACGCGCGGATCGCAGGAAACCATGGGGCACAGCCCACGCCATCTGGTGCGCCCGTCGCTGCGTCAAGGAACCCTTCGCCTCGGTGAACGCCGACGACTGCTACGGAAAGAATGCGTATCAGGTGGTGGCCGGACATCTGCGGCGAGACACGGCCAGACAGAGCCTGCCGGAATACTGCGTGGTCGGCTATCCCATCCTGCGGACGCTATCGGATCACGGAGCCGTGGCGCGCGGCCTGTGCGAGGTCGATGACCAGCACAATGACCAGCAGTACCTAAGGTCGCTGGTCGAGTGCAAGCAGGTGGAGAAGTTTGAAAACACCGCGAGATACCTGGACGAAGCCGGGAGCATGCGGGTGCTGAGAGGAGACGAGGTGGTGTCGATGAACATGTTCGGCTTCACGCCGGCGGTCTTCGAGCAGATCGAACGCCATCTCATCCGCTTCCTCGAGGTGCAGAGGCAGAAGCCGGACAATTCCGAGTGTCTCATCCCCGAGGTGGTCAATCAGATCGTTAAGGAGAAAGCCGCTCGGGTGCGGGTGTGTCCGACATCGGCCAGCTGGTTCGGTGTGACGTATCCGCAAGACAAGGCTGGTACGATGCAGTTCCTCCAGGAATTGGTCGAGCGTGGCGAATACCCTTCCCCCATTGGGAAGGGCGTTTGAGGTAACATCGCGGCCATGGATATTGAAAAGGTATCTGCCGTCTACCGGAAGAGTGCCGGGCGGGACGCCGAAGCCGCCGCCTATGCCCCGGGACGCGTGAATCTCATCGGCGAGCACACCGACTACAACGACGGTTTCGTGCTCCCGGCGGCGGTCGATCGCGGTGTGGCCCTCGCCGCCTGCCGGCTCACCGGTGATCGCTTCACCTTGCATGCGGTGGACCTGGGACAGAGTTGCACGTTTCCCCGGCTTGCCCTGCAACGAGACCCCCAATACCCATGGGCGGACTACTTCAAGGGAGTGGTATGGGCCCTTGGCAAGCGAGGCCTGGACGTTCCAGCCTGCGAGGCCATAGTCACAGGTGATATCCCCCAGGGAGCGGGACTGAGCTCCTCGGCGGCGTACGAGGTGGCTACCGCGCTGCTGCTGCAACGTCTCGGCGGCTTCGAGCTGTCCACCCTCGATGTCGCCAAGCTGGCCCGCGAGGCCGAGAACGGATTCGTTGGGGTTGCGTGCGGGATCATGGACCAGATGGCATCGCTGTTCGGCATGCAGGGCCGCGCTCTGCTGCTCGATTGCCGATCGCTGGCACACGAGTCGGCGGAGATCCCGCCGGGCCTCAAGATCGTGGCGGTGGGCAGCGGTGTACGCCATTCACTCGCGTCTTCGGAATACAACAAGCGCCGGGCGGAGTGCGACGAGGGCGTGCGCATCCTGTCCGCATCCTTGCCTGGCATCCGCGCCCTGCGCGATGTCACACCCGAGAGCCTAGCGCCCTTGCTTGCGAAGCTTCCGTCCGTCGTGGCAAAGCGATGCCGCCACGTGGTTTCCGAGGACGCGAGAGTTCTGCAAGCGGTGGCCGCCATGGGCTCGGGCGACACCGGCCGGCTCAAGACGCTGATGGCCGAATCGCACGCCAGCCTGCGCGACGACTACGAGGTGAGCTGTCCCGAGCTGGACGTGCTAGTCGACTTGGCGTTGCCGCTGCCGTATTGCCACGGAGCCCGGCTCACGGGCGCGGGCTTCGGGGGCAGCACGGTGAACCTGGTGGAAGCGGATGCCGTGGAGAGCTTCTCGCGGACCATCACATCGGGGTACCGCAAGCGCTGCGGTCGCCCCGCGGAGATTCGCGTGTTCGAACCGAGCGCCGGCGCGCGCTTGCTGTAGAGGGTGAGAGCAGCCAGTTCTCGAATGCCCTCTTAGGGATGGAACTATCCACAACATTGCACCTGTCGGCACGCCCCGACTCGGGGTACCTCGATTGGTTCGCCCCAGCCTATGACAATCCCTGCTCGGATTGCGCGGATCTTGCGAGTGGTTCCGGCCGGGCACCGCGGGACGGCTATTTGACCAGTACGAACGAGATGCTACTGCAGTCGTCGTACCGCAACAGCAGCTTCTATCCCGCCAATGGTTTCTGTAGCTACGGCTTCCGATGTGCCAGGACGCCCTAGCAGCCTGTTGCGCATAGCCTCCAGGCGTCGCATGGCGGGCGGAACCAGACCGTCTGCGGCGTTGCTTGTCGGGGCGCTCCGAGGGCCATCGCGTTAGCGGTGCTAGCACGGGATTGAAGTTAGAATTGCACGATTCTTGTTCACCCGACAATCATACGTATGAACACGACAGGTTCCCTGCATACCCTGCCGACGAATAGTGCAACCGCGCTCCTGGAAGCTCTTTCCGCCTCTTGCGTAGCCGACAGCGGGGCCGGTCGAGTTCACGACCCGATCACTTCCACCATGGAAGGTTCCCGCCATCGGGCTCCGCTTCCGCCGCGGGAGTGGACGTCTGCGCTGCGTCGCCTAACCGAGCTGACACGTGCTTCAAAGGGCTCTACCCCCTCTTGGTGGAAGCCCGCCACGACCTTTTGTGGCGGCCTCGAGACGCGACTCGATTCGAATTGCGACTCTTTCGACGAGGCCATTCGCGGTCAATCCAAACGCTCCTCGGTGTGCCTGCAACTCACTTTGGCGGGTTGGGGCTACTTCCAAGGCGACAGAGACGAGCCTCGTAAAGTGTCGCCTGGGACGCTCATCTTCGTGCGCGCTCCGTCGCAGCATCACTTCTATCTCCCGAAAGAATCGCCGGGATGGACCTTTGCTTGGATCGCCATACGTCATCCCTATTTGAAAGCCAGGCTTGCCAAGCGGGCGGCAATTGCCGGTCCCCTACTCGAGATAGCGTCGGATGGCGTGCTGGGGACCAGCCTTCTGCGGCTGGTCTCGGGTGCGATCGAAAAGGACTTCCGCGATCATTTGGAAGCGGAAATGATGCTGGTCGAATTCGCTCTGACGTTGGAGCGCTGGACGCAGCAGGCGCGTGACAGCGTTCCGCAAGACCAAAGGTTGATCGATGAAGTTCGTTCCCACATCGTCGCGAAACTGCCGGAAGCCATTGAGGTTCGCTCTCTCGCCGCCGAGTTCGGAATGAGTCGCAGCCATTTCAGCCACTTCTTCCGGAAGCGGACCGGGATGACGCCAGCACGCTTCTCTGCCGAGATTCGCGTTCAAAAAGCGACGAACATGCTCATCGAAACATCGGTACCGCTCAAGGCTATCGCGGCTGCCTGCGGCTTTGCGAACGCAAATCACTTTTGCAAGGTCTTCCGCCGCTTTCGCCAATTGAGCCCAGCCAACTTCCGTCAACTCTGCCGATAAAGGTCTTCAGGCGATCCGCGGATCCGATCCGCGATGACGATCGCCGTCAGGGCCTAAGCAAGGTGCTGACGGATTTGGCACGAACTCTGCGTTCACTAGGCGCATGGGCAAACTGCAAACAAAGCCAGGTCCGAGAAGGCGAAGTCCGCCCACGAGTTCTCCGCGCCGACGCGCCCCATGACTGAAGCGGATGTGGATGAGGTAGTCAGGGAATCGTTTCCCAGTAGTGACCCGCCATCATGGACGCTCGGGAGTACGCGCGGGCGTTGATTCAGTCTGCGCTGTTGACTGCAAGTGCCAGCGGTGCTGGCACCCGTGGCCCGTGAAGGAGCCTACTTCAATCTCAACAGGGAAGTTGATTCACTGCTGGGCTTGCCCTGGGAATCGACAACGAACAACTTGTAGGTTCCGGCAGTCGTCGGAGCGGCGATGGACGTCGCATCCCCCGCTGCCTTGGTCATGGTGCCACCCGCGGTGAAGGTCGTCGTGCCGGACGGTGCGAACCAGACGGCGTTCGACGAATTTCCGGTGCTCCTGATGGGAATGCTGGCCGCGCCGGGCGAAGCTGCGCAGCTTGCCGGGAACACATAATCCTGGACGGGTAATACGTTGCTCGGGATGAGGCTTTCGTATTTATCTTCGACACCCGACTTTGCAGCGATTGTGTACTGTGCCAGCGGCCAGACGGCATCGGAAACCACGATGGGCGTGTCGATCGTGCTGGTTGGAGGATTCTTTCCCATCTTGTTGACGGTTGCGTACGTCCTCAAAATAGTCAGGTCGTGCTTCGCTCCGTAGTCCTCGCAGTTGATGGTGTACGTGACGCCTTGGTCGATATCGAGGACGCTGTCGTTCTCGGTGATGTACGCGCTCCCCTCGTCGTTGTGCAGACCATAGGTGGGTCCTGACGAGTTGTTGGGAATCCCTTTGACGTAGTTCTCGTTGATGACCGTCCCCGGATTCTGCCCAATGGTGTAGACCGCCCCGCTGTCATGCAATCGGACCATCATGTTCGTGAACCGGTTGTTGCTACAGGTGTTGTTCTTGGCCGTGGCGGAGGGGTTACCTGGGAATTCCGAGCTGCTGTCGCCGTTGAAGTTTCGCCATCCCCATCCCAAGTTGATGCCGTTGTAGGCACACGTGTGGATGTGGTTGTGAGTGAACGTCAGCGTATCCGTGAAGAAAGCCGTGACTCCCGCGTGCCCGCCGAACCCGCGCAGCATGGCTACGTTGTACACGAGGTTGTTGTTGACTGTGATCTTGGTGCAAATACCCTTCACCCCGGTAGGGTATTTCTCGTGAGATCCTTTGCTTGTCGCATAGACATGCGTCGGATGACCGATCGTGATTCCGCTGCCAGCAATGTCGGTGACGTAGTTGCCGATGATGTTGGAATTGATGACGTCGTTGATCATCGAGATTCCGTCATCACCGCTGTGCTTGACCACGTTGCCCACGATGTCGATCGAATCGGCGCTGTTGACGTTGATTGCCGAGGGGAACGTGTCGATGATCTCGTACTGCCAGTCGTGGTAGTTACCCGTACCGTAGGCGATGTAGACCGTATCGCCCTGGACACTCGACTTGCCGTAGGAAGTTGCAACCTTGTAAAGGTTGTAGTCCGTGTTGGCGAAGGTGATGCCCTGGAAGGTGAGGTTCTTGATCCGACTCGTGGTCGAAGTTCCGTTGATGAGCAGCAGCTGCTCTGTTACCGGTGCCTCGACGTCCGCAGTGCTCATATCCTCGCCCGAGCGGGGATAGTAGTAGAGCGTCCCAGCAGTCTTGTCGAAGTAGAAGTGTCCCGGCGACGTCAGCCAAGCCTGCACGTTGAAGATCTCGTGCGAACCGCTGGCAACGAAGGCGGCGCCCCAGCCGGGCAACTGGGCAATGGCTCCGTAGGGCTGCTGCAACATCAGCGCCCGATTGCTGCCGGAAGTGACCACATCCCTGGTGCACACGATGTTCTCGTTCCACGTGCTCTGGTTGACGATCTCGAGGTCGTCCTTGTTGCTGGTGATGTCTGGCACATCCGAGGTGCTGTACGTGACCCCGTCGAAGCCGCTGCCGCTAGCCCACGCCCAATCGGCCTGTCCGGTGGTCACGGAATAGGTTCCCTGCGAACCTTTGGCGGACACCACCTTGCTGGTCATGAGGGCTCGCTGGTCGTTCACGTAGAGGTTTCGGAGCTTCGTCGTGCGGGCGAGGGTTGCCTTGTAGACGCCGCCGCTGCTCGCGGTCCACCCCGTGACCTTGGTCGCGCCGTTGATGACGGGCGTCTCGCCGGGGTAGGCTTGGTAGTAGATCCGGTAGTTGCCAGAGCCCGAGTCCTTCACTTCAAAGGAGATGGGGCTGGTGATCCGATAGTCGCCGCCCCGCAGGTAGACGTAGATATCCCCGGTCATATTCGAGTTGATCGTGCGCACCGTATCGCGCGCTTTGGTGATGGTCAGAAATGGCGCGCTCACCGTCCCTGGGTTGTCATCGCTGCCGGTCGGTGACACGTAGTAGGCAGCCTGGTGTGGACCAGCGTCGACGTCCACTGCGCTGGAACCTCCGGCACCGGAGCCGCCATTGCTAACGGACGTGCCGCTGCCTCCGCCTTTGCTCGAAGCGCCCCCGGCCGCCGAACCCGATTGCCCGCTGTTGCTCGTCGCTCCGCCAGCCGTGCTGGTTCCGCCGGAGTTGGTAGCGCCGCCGGCCGAACCTGATTGCCCGCCCGAGCTGTTCAGCCCGCCCGAACCCGAACCGGTGGTTCCGCCTCCAGCCGTCTTTCCTCCGGCACTGGAGGAACCGCCCGATCCGGTCCCACCCGTTCCGTTGCTTGATGTGTTGGACGAGCAAGCGCCGACGAAGAGCACCAGCGTTGCAACTATGGTACGCGAGGCGGGGCAAAACGACATCGTGAACTCCCTGAGCTAGAGAACTTCTGAGTGCCTATTTCTCGGCATCGCCCGCGCGCTCCGCTTGGTCCCGCCTGCTGTGGCTTTGAAAGAGAACTTCACGCGCGGTTCGGTGCTAGTTGTAATTGTTTCGACGAATCGGTTTTGTCATTTCTATCAACTATCGGTCGCGCTGGCGATGACTTGTTGCGCAGTGTGCGCCGATGCGAACAGGTGGACCTTTTTCGCTCGCGCACTTTGCCGTGCAGATCAACCGGGATTCAACAATAGACATCAGCCGCCGAGCGGTAGATTATCTCCCCGGACCAGTCGAGCAGCCGTTTTTTTTCTTTGGACTGGCTGCGTTAGCGACGATGACCGCGGGCGGTTACGTTAGGTTGCGCCCGAGTGGCGAGGACAAAATGCATGAGAAGGATCGTGGAGGTCAATAGGTGTCTCCTACCGCTCGGGGCTGCTTGCTGCTTGCTAGCACATTGCCACAGCGGGGCTGGCGGCGCCTCAGTCGGCGGTGGCGGTAGAGCCGGCTCAGGTGGCAAAGTCGGCGTCGGAGGCTCGTCCACGTCCGGCGGTTCATCGGGCCAGGGCGGCGCTTTAGTCAGTGGCGGAACTCGTGGCGAGGGCGGTGCGGGAGGCTCTGGTGGTGCTGCGACGATGGGCGGTGCAGGCGCAGGCGCAGGCGGAGCACCTGCGAATGGCGGAGCTTCGGGCGCTGGTGGCGCAGGGCCAACCGGGGGCGTGACTGCGAAAGGTGGTGCTTTAGGTGGCGGCACATCGGGATCTGGCGGCATTTCCGCGACTGGCGGCTCTATGGCCGCTGGCCCGGTACAAATGGTCGACGCTGCTCATGTCCGATTGCTGTCCGGCAGTCCTTTCTACGATCGACAGGAATTGCATCGCACCGGGACCTTGGCCTCGCTCGACGTGGACAAATTGCTCTACGAATACCGAAACCTGGCCAAAGTGCCCCAGGCCGGCGGCGCCACGAGCGGCTACAAGGGATGGGATACCGACTTCCTTCAAGGGCACATGCTTGGCCATTACCTGTCCGCTGCATCCCGAATGGCCGCCGCTACCGGTGATACGACTTTCAAGACCAAGGTCACTTACGTGGTCGGCGAGTTGGCCAAATGCCAAACGGCGCTGGCAAAGAACGGCTTTTTGGCGGCCTTCTCGACGGTTCCGTTCGACTGGCTGGAAAGCGGTATGTCCGGCACCAACGAAGGCATCGTGGTGCCTTACTACACCGTCCAGAAGATCATGTCCGGCCTGCTCGATGCCTATCATTACCTCGGAAACCAACAGGCGCTGGATGTCGTCACCAAGATGGGCGACTACTTCCAGACGCGCCTGGCCGGGCTGCCAGCGGCGACCATTGAAAAGATCTTCCGAACCGACGGCAGCAAGAACCCTCAGAATGAATACGGGGCCATGAGCGATGTCTATGCCGAATTGTCCGTGGTCACCGGTCAGAAGAAGTATCTCGATACCGCGAAGCTATTCAATCGCTCGTGGTTCATGACGCCTCTGGCCTCTGGGCAGGACAACCTCCAGGGTCTTCATGGCAACTGTCATATCGCTCAAGCGCTGGGGATTGCCCACACGGCGAACCTCAGCGGCGATACAACCAGCGTGCAGGCCTCCGAGAACTTCTGGAAGCTGCTCACGCATCAACATGCGTTCGTGATTGGCGGCGACTCGTTTCACGAGTGGCTCGATAAGGCGGGCGTCGAGGCAGGGCTATCCATCGACAACAACACCGCGCTGCCGGCCACCACCGCCGAGACGTGCAATACGCACAATATGTTGAAGCTTACGTCGCTGCTGTTCATCCGCAGTCCGCGCATGGACTACGCCGATTACTACGAGCGGGCGCTCTACAACCACATCCTGGCCTCGGTCGCGCCGGATACTGGAAACGTCACCTACTTCACGCCGTTGCACGGCAATTTCCGAACCTATATCGATGGCACGTTCTGCGACAACGGAACCGGCATCGAGAACACGCCTCGCTACAACGAGAATATCTACTTTCAGCAAGGCAGCACGCTCTGGATCAATCTCTACATTCCGAGCGAGATGACCTGGGATGCTACCGGAATGACGATAAGCCAGGAAGGAAACGCGGCAGCTGGCGAGGATGTGCGCATCACCATCGTGAAGGTAGGCAGCGCACCCCAGGCGACCTTGAAGCTGAGAATCCCGTTCTGGGCCTCGGGCACGGCGAAGCTCACCATCAACGGAGCTGCCCAGGATCAGGTGCCAGCGACTTCGACGTACGCCACCCTCAGCCGCGATTGGAAGGCCGGCGACGTGGTCGGCCTGACGTTGCCGACTTCGCTGCGCCTGGAACATGCGCAGGACGTGACGTCTATGGTGGCTGTCTTCTTTGGCCCAATTCTGCTCGCAGGCGAATTGGGCAGCACCAGCATGCCCAGCGATTTTGCCGATAAGGATGCGTACCTCACGACGGCGCCTGCGACGGTTCCAACCATCACCAACAGTTCCACGAACCCGGCCGACTGGTTGCAAGCAGTCGCCGGAACTCCGCTCGCGTTCAAGGCGCACGATGCTGGCCAGGCGTCGGGCATCACGTTCCAGCCGCTCTACGCCGTCCACCACGAACGCTATTCCGTGTACTGGACTCAGACCACGAAATAGCTCAGCGAGCTCGAGGGGCGCCGGCCTCATCCGCCGAAGGTGAAGGCGTAAGCGGCCAGACTCGGGCCGTGAATCGCGATGGCCACCTCATGGTCGCCGTAGGAGCCGGCATACAAGTTGTAGAGGTCGTGGTGGTCGACGGTCAGCGACTTCGCGAGCTTTCCGTCCACCCGCACATTCACCAGGACGGGGGCGCCGCCTTTTTCAAGGCCGAGCACTAGATTCACCTCGCCAGCCAGCGCATGGTAGTGGATTTCGCCGCTGCTCGATCGCAACACCTGGCGCTCGCCATCCACCAGTTGCCACGCACCCGCAAGCGCGAACTCGTCGACCGGCAAGGCCGGCGGCGCCACGTAGCGATGCAAACGTGCATCGGGCGAGCTGGCGCGGTTTACAAACGATGTCCAGCCGCGCGGCCCAAGGTAGGTCTCAGGCGAGATCTGCATCTCCGGTGCTTCCCTACGCATGGCTGCGCTGCTGGCGGCGCCCGTCGATGTGCTGGGCGTGCGGCCCAATTCCTCGAGCAGACGCTGAACGGCCTGATCGGTCTCGTCGTAACCGCCTTCCCCGAAGTGGGTGTAGCGAATCATGCCTTGGGCATCGATGAGGTATTTGGCCGGCCAATACTGATTCGCGAACGCCTTCCACGTGGCGAAGTCATTGTCCTGCGCAACAGGATAGGTCAGCTTGTGCGTGCGAATGGCGTCCGCCACATTTTCCGGCTTTTTCTCGAACGTGAACTCCGGTGCGTGAACGCCCACGACGACGAAGGGTTGATCCTTGTACTTGGACCAGAGATCCTGAATGTGGGGAAGGGTTCGCAGACAATTGATGCAGCTGTAGGTCCAGAAGTCGACCAGCACGACCTTGCCTTTGAGTGCTGCCAGACTGAGTGGAGATGAATTGTACCAAGGTCCAAGACCGGCGAGCTCGGGAGCCGGACCCAGCTTTGGCAAGGGCGGCAATGTTGCTGCCCGGCTCGTCGCGGAGGTCGCGGGCATCCCGGACGGCGTTGCCATCGCGCGGCCTACCAAGCGTTCTTCGATCGCCGAGCCGATAGATGCTGCTCGAGTGTGCTCGGACAGCCAGGTCTGCAATGCCGTGAACCATTGGAACTGAAAGGCGAGTGCCGAGAGAACCAGAACGGCACCGGATGCCTGCTTGATCTTTCCGCTGTAGCGGCTGAAACCGCGAGCGCCGCGAATCGCGCGCTGGCCGCCGTAGCCGATCATCAGCAAAGGCAGAGCGGCTCCGACCGCGTAGGACGTCAGCGCCAGGAAGGCTCGAAAGTTGGGCTGATCGCGTACCAGGGTCAGCGCGAATCCCAGCGCCGGTCCGGCACACGGCACCCACACCAATCCCAAGGTAAGACCCACGACGAAGGCCGATAGGAGCGACTCGGAGCCCAAATTCTTGCTGGCACCTTGTTGCACGGCCGCCCCGGCATTCTGCAAGCGCGTCGCAAGCCGTCCTCCGAGAGTCACCGCGACGGCGCCCAGGACGGGCGCCATGGCAAGCACCAGCCGGCCCTGTCCCCAGAAAAATGGCGTCGCGCCCACCACGGCCAATCCGATTTGCAGGCGAGGGCGGGCTACGACGAAGCAAATACCGAAGAGCACGAGCGCGTAGTACGTGGCGACTCGAACAAGATCGGCGAGCTGGACAAACTGGCGCAAGAGAATCTGCAGGACAAAGGTGAAGGCGACAAAGCTGGCTGCCATGCCCACCGTCGTGACCAGCGGACGCCATTTGTTTCGCCCCGAGAGACTGGCGCCGAGCACGATGGGTACGAGCGGCAGTATGCAGGGCAACAGAATCGTGAGAAGGCCGGCCGCGAACAGAGTCAGAAGAATTGTCATCGCGTCACCCCCAGTCGGGCCAGGTACTGTCCGTACCCGGCCGCCGCCATTTGGTCTGCTGGAACAAAGCGCAAGGCTGCCGAATTCATGCAGTAACGCTTGCCCGTCGGTGCGGGACCGTCATCAAAAACGTGACCCAAGTGTGAATCGGCGAGACGCGACCGCACTTCGACACGTGACTCGAAGAGCGAATGGTCGGACTTCGTCACTACGGCGTCGGGTGCGATTGGGCGCGTGAAGCTGGGCCAACCGGTCCCCGAGTCATACTTGTCGCTCGATAGAAACAAGGGCTCGCCCGAAACCACGTCGACATAAATCCCTGCCTGATGGTTATTCCAATACTCATTGTGGAAGGGTGGCTCTGTTCCGTTCTCTTGCGTCACTTCGAACTGAAGCGGCGAAAGCTCCTTCAGTCGAGCACTCTTGGCCGTTTGGCTTTGATCTTGCGTTGCCCTTTCCTTCGATGGTGCGGCGAAGAGCGCTGCTGCACCCCACGTGCTGCCAATCGCTAGGATGGCGAGCAGAGCTGCGAGTCTTGTGTTCGTCATGATCCTCTCTCCTTCTGCGGTGATACGCGGAAGGGAAGGGGGCGGTTACGCGGTTTCGCGAGAAAAGCGTCCACGCGCCGCGAGCGCCTGGCTCGTCGGGAAATCCAGCCCTAGAAGTTCTTCGTCATCCACGCCCACACGTCGCCTGGGACCCAGGTGCAAGGGCAAGTGTCCGAGCATGTGTTGGGCGCCGTCCCGCAAGAATCGTATAGGTCTGCAGTGCCATCCACGACACCGTTGGCAAGACCCGACTGATGCACGCACCAACGCAAGGGATGCCCACTCGAGCATCCAGCGTAGTCCGTGCATACGTGCCCGCCGGGGTTCAGGTAGGGAGGAGGCAGAGGCGGTTGAGGAGGCTCGGTGTCGGGGATGGTGCAGCCGTTGTTCGTGGCGAACTGGTCGCGCATCGGTCTTGCCCTCTCGATGGGACACGTGGTGTCGGTGAGTCCGACCATCTGCCAGTACGCGATGGGGTCGTTGCCGTTGTCGCACCCGCTGAACACCGCTCCTTCGTAGATCGCGACGCCACGAAAAACCTTCGCGCGGGCGCACGCGATTGCGTAGGTCATGCTACCGCCGTAGGCGAACCCCTGGGCGAAGAGGTGCGTGGTGTCGACACAGTAGTTGTCCTCGATCAGCTTGACCATGTCGTCGACGAGCTTCAGGTCTTCTCCGTTGGAATTCCCCCAGCCACCGTTCAATCCGTCGGGTGCGACGAAAATCAACCCGTTGTTCGACAGTTTCTGGAGTCCGTAGTAGGCCATGAGGTACCCGTTGCCTCCGCCATTATCGATTCCGTAGGCGTTGCCGCTTCCCGTGTGAAAGGTGAAGCTCAACCAGTAGGGGTGGGCGGGGTCGTAGTTATCGGGAAGACGCATGGTGAAGGACCGGCTCTTCCCACTGCTCTGGATCGTCACGTAACCGCCGACACCGTGACCCACCGTGTGCCCCGATCCCTCCGCTGCAGTCGGATCCTGATTCGGCACCGGCGCGAACGTTATCGTCGAGGTCTTTCCGCACCCCACGCTCGGCGCCACACCCGAGTTGCCGGCTGCACCATCGGTGCCACTGTCGGCCGTCACCGCATAGACGTTGGTACGCCAGCAGGCGGTGGTGTTGGCCAATGCGCCGAAGATGCCGACGATGCTCACGATGTCGAGCAGCCTGACGCTCGTGCTGGGTTTCATAGCCAGGCCCCCGCGGTTAGGGTCAGTAGAAGATTGGGACGTCCGGAGGTGGCGACCCTATCGACGACGTAGATGGCAACGTAGGGCGCGGCCACCTGGGCATGAGCGGCCAAGCTCAAGTAGGAACGGCCGTAAAGGCGAAACCCCGCTCCCAAGCTCATATCGACCACGCCAGACCAGCGCTCCACGGTATGGCCGCCCGTGCCCCAGCCGGCCTGCCCGTCAACCGACGTGTGCAGCACCCCGGCTGCGAGGCCGACGACGGGCCAAAGGCGGTTGGCCGAGCGAAAGCGGTAGAACGCGCCCAGGAGCGCGTATTGCTGGGCTATCCGCGCGTTGCCTTCCGAGGCCGTGACCGTCGACCGGCTTCCTAGGCCTGCCACCGAGGCTTGTATCCCCAGCGAGGGACGAGCTGCCCATGCTGCGTGCACCGTCGGCAACACCGCGGGGCCGAGGCCGTCGAGGCTCATCAGTGCAACCGCGCCGACCTCGAGACCAAGGCGATCGCCATGGTTCGCGGTTTCGTGGGCTTCGCCCGTGGGCACGCTGGCCATTGGCGGTGTTGCAATGGGTTCGTGGCGGCGTCGTCGTGCTGCCCAATCGATTTGGAGAAGCCCTGCGCGGAGCGCTTCGGTTGCGCGCAAGGCGATCATCTCGGGCTGTCTTGGGGCATTGGGATCGACGGCAACTCGCGTAACCTCGAATCGTTGTGGCTGTGCCTTCAGGACCCAAACATCGAGGGCGTCCAGCACATCGTCTCCGACGGGCTCGACGACCGCGCTGACTCCCTTTGCAGCAAAGGCTTCGAGCCATGCCAGCGAATCGGTTTCCTCAAGGCTGCGGCTGGTCGCCCGCTCGGACAGCACGATGTCAAGCCCCACTGACGACAACTCTCCGCGCAGGAGCGTCAACGTTTGGTTCACATCGACGGAAGTGGTCGACGGCCACACGATGGCGACGGTGGTCGCGTGGGCGAACTCCGTCCATACGAGCGACGTCGTAAGAAAGAACGCAAGGAGCAGACGGTTCACTGGACCTCGGTCACGGGGCGAGAAGCTCACGCGCGGATCCAGCATAGTTCCCCTTGGGGAAGCGACGAAGATATTCTTCGGCCAGCGTCCGGGCCCGGGCCGCGCCTTCGAGCTTGTCGGTCAGAGTCATCTTCCGTCCCAAGGCTTCACCCACGAGCGGTCCGCTCGGTGCACGCGTCAGGTACTCGTCGTACCACGCGATTGCCTGGGCGGTTCCGACTTCCTGGGATTCCTCCACGCGACCGAGCAAGTAGGTCGCTTCGAGCGCACGCCGCGATTCGGGAAAACGCCGGCGCTCGGCTAGCAAGGCGGAGCGAGCCAGATCGAGACGATGTCGATAGCGAGCCGCATTGGCCAGGGCGAAAAGATCTTCGCTGGACGCTTGGCCGAGCGTCGCCTCGACGCCGATACGCTTGGCATCCTGGAGGATCGCGTCCCATTGGCCGCGTGCCAACTTGCGACTCCATTGACGGTCGCCGGCCATCTGGGCGGCCGTCGGCGCAGCGGGCGTTGGAGAAGGGACGGATGGCGAAGCCTGCAGCCCGGGCGGAGTCACGGGGGGAGCAGCTGGAGCAGGTGGAGCAGGAGGAGGCTCCGTGCTCGCCTGCTCCGGTATCTCTTCGGTGATCACGGTTTCCACTTTTGCCAGGTTCGCGACTAGTCGCTGGCCAGCTCGCAACGCTATTTCTCCCGCCGAAACGGGGCCGCGGACCACCACGCTTCCCTCTCGGAGCATGAGATCGAACTCTTCGCTTAGCGGATTCCAAGAGGCGGTGAAGACGGTTCCCGTGACCGTGACCAAGAATGGTCCGACATCGACCAGCCACCGTCGATTGTTTTTGTGAGCAATTTGGAACGATCCTTTGCCACGTTCGATCGCTACGTGGACACAGTCGCGGTCGACGATTTGGAGCCGGCCGCGCGTGCCCGCCGTGAGGGCCAATCGGCTTCCTTCGTTGAATACGAGATTCATCCCCGCGTGACCGGATTCGCGCAGATATCCACCGTCCAACACACTGCCGCCGTCGATGCGATACGAAAGCGTGGGTGCCTTCGCGGACCAGCGCTTCCAAGAGACTGAAGCGACCAGCAGGACAGCCAAAGTGCAAAGCGCGACCGTCGTACTCGCCACCGACCAACGTATCCGTGTCCGCCAGCGCTTGGTCGGAGCAATGCGGGTAAGGAAGACGTCGAGCCCTCGATCAAGCTCCGTCATGGTCGGCGGCCCCAGGTGATCGCGGCAGAGATCGGTGGCCTTGGTAAGCGCCGGAGAGTCTGTGGGTTCGCCCGTAGTCATCTTCATCGTCCCCACCTCACCCCGTCGGCCAATCGTGGCTTGTCGTCCATCCCGCGGGACAGAAGGATCGAAGCGCGCGTCAGCGAGCGCTTCACCGTGGATTGCGAAGACTCGGTGGCCGCGGCAATCTCTTCTACGGTCATTGCCTCCACGCGCCTCAGGATAAAGACAATCCGGTCGCGCGGCGCCAGCTGTTCGAGCAGCCGATAGAACTCCCGCAACAGATCGCGCGACTCCACGTCGAGCGTGCTGGAGACTTGGCAGTCCAGCAATTCAGGCGGCGCGAAGGAGAGCCACGAGCGCATCTTCTTGCGATGCAGCTCGGTCTGCAGCACCCGCAGAGCACACGTATAGATGAAGCTGCGGAAGCTGTCGGGCTCGCGGAGGTTCTTCGCTTTGCGGTAGACGCGGTGGAACACCTCCTGCGCAATGTCTTCTGCTTCGGAATGGGAGCCAAGCGTGCGCCTCGCGAGCGTGAGAACCATCGGCGCGAACCGCCGCCAGGTCTCCGCGGCGGCCCACGTTTCCCCCGCGCTCAGTGCCCGCGCAATGTCACCATCGCTGGCATTGCGGCGGTCTTGGCCGACCACCAAGGAAAGCGGCACGTGAGAGCGAATCATTGGCATGAGGTAGGGTGAGTTTCAGCGTTTCAAATCAATAGACCTCATGTCCGGGCGTTCCGGGTCAGAAAATCGACAGCTTTGCGGGGACCTGGATGCGGGAGAAGGCACAGCCGTGAGCGTCAAGCCGAAGCTCGACTTCGTTCAGCGGCCGATGGTGAACAGGCTGACTCCGTAAACATTCTGCGGGTAGGTCGCGCTCCACGACGTGCCCGTGGCCGTGGTCTCGAAATAGCAGAGCTCGGCAGCACTGCTGATTTGGGTCCACTGACTCGCGGAAGGCTGGGCGGGTTTGCCCAGGCCGACCCAAGTCTGATAGGCGTTGGCGTGGCTGCGGTCGAGCAGGTACTGGCGTATTTTCAGCGTCCCCGTACCCGGGATGTTGTTGACGGTAAGCTTGACCTGACTGGACTTGCTTGAATCAGCCGCGCCGCCGGTGACGTGGTTATAAACCAGGATCTGCACCGCGCTGCTGGCGCTGGAGACAGTAGCGGTAGCGTTTACCCCGTCGGAGGTCGTTCCCCCGGTGGTGCTGACGCTCGTGTCGCCCATCATGTGCAGGAGGCGAAAGGCGTTGAACGCGGGCTTGGCGACGTCGAAGGACACCGGGATGGCGGGGTCGCCCTTGAGCAATAGCCCGTAGTTGCCCTCGCGGAAAGCGGTGGCGGTTCCCGTGTCGAACTCCTCGTAGAGATCCGAAAGCGCCCACCACGCGTACATGTACGGCGGCCCCGCTTTGCTGGCCGTGCCGATGAGGTGCACGGTCTTGGCGATGAAGCTGGCCGCGACCTCGTTGTCCCGCGTGACCACCGTGTCGTAGCTGGAGCCGAATTCGTCGTTGAGGACCGTTCCGGTGAACTTGGCGGACGAGATGGTGTTGCTGATGGAGTCGTAGAACGACAGCATGGCATTGGCGTCGCCCACCTTGCCGCTGTTGTCGTTGGCGTAGTTGTGGAAGGTGATGAAGTCCAGCTTGACGTTATTGCTCTTGGCGTAGCTGATGAGCCCGGAAATGAGGCTGGGCGATTCGCCCGCCGAGCCTGCGGGCCCTCCGATGCGAATTTGCGAGTCGCCCGCCGCCAAGCCCTTCGACGTGTGGGCGAAGAGCTCGTTGTAGCCGTTGTCGCCCAGCTCGTACATCCACGAGGGCTCGTTCCACACTTCGAAGAACCAGTTGCTGCGGACTTCGGCGGCGCCATAGCGCGTTTCCAGGTGTTGCACGATGGCCGCCATGAAGGCTTCCCACTTGGTCCAATCCTTGGGCTTGGAGATGTTGGGCGATTTGTTGTTGTACCAAAGCGCGGTTTGTACCTTGCCGGTGCTGGCCATGGCCGACGGAGTGAAGCTAATCTCGACGATGGGTTTCATGCCCGCGGCGGCGATGGCGTCGTAGACTTGGTCCACCCCGGTCCAGTCGTAGGCTGCGGTTCCGTTGGACTCGCTGTACACGCCCACGTCGTCATTCAGAATGCCGTGAAAGCGCACGTACTGGAATCCTGCCTGGTCATGCCCCTTCTTCAGGGCAGCCGCAGCGTTGCGGCCGTAGGCCGTGGAGATGAGGGTGTGGGCGTGATCCAGGGCGACGCCCTTTTCATAGAAGCGATTCCAAGCCTGTCCCTTTTGTCCGGCGTCCACCACCAGTTGCACATCACCGTTTCCGGTGCCCCAAGGTGCGGAGCCCGTGCAGGTCACGCCGACCTCGCCGCCGGTGCTCCCGCCGGTGGTGCCGCCCGTCTGCTGACCGTCGGTGTTTACGCCGCCGCTGCCGCCTGCGCCGCCGGTTCGGGTCCCGCCCGTGGCGCCGCCGCTGGCGTTGGTGGTCCCGCCACTGCCCGCGCTGCTGACGTTGCAGCTCAGGATGGCCGAACCGGGAGGCCCGTTGCACGAGCACGGCATGCCCGAGGAGTTGGTACAGGTTTCGCCGGGGTTGGGACAGGAGATACCTTCGGTGCAGTCGAGGATGCCGCCATCGCGCTCCGGGATCGGGGATCCTCCGCCAGCGCCGCCCGTGGAGCTTGTCGTGCCGCCCGCGGAGCCTGTTGTGCCCCCCGAAACCGTGGAGCTCCCTCCGCTGCCGAGGCCCCCACTGCCGGTCGTGCCGCCCGCCTTTGCGCCGCCCGAGCTGGTCTGCGGCGTTGACGAGCTGGAGCAGGACGGGCCGGCTACCGTGATACCGACAGCAACGATGACTATCAAGGCCAGCGGCACGCGGGGTGGCATGCTTACGGTGTATACCGCGTGCGCGGCGATTTCGGGTCGCGAATCGACCGGTCTTGCGCTAACCGCGGATGCCGCTGTTGATGCGACGTGACTCAGGAAAATACAGGCGCTCCTCACAATTGGTGAACCAAAAAGGCCAAGAGGGGCTGTCTATGAAAATGAAGCGCCGTCTTGGCCTCGTGAGGATCTTCAGAAGTGCACAAGAAGCTATTTCAGACTGCGGTTGCCCTTCGCCCGATGGAGGAACCAGCAGTGATGAGCCGAACCACCCGGCGGCGAGCGCATTTTCTGCGGCCATTCTTGAGCAGGACGACAGCGCCAACCGCCGCGTCGCGTTCTCGGACGCTGGCACGACCACCCGCGTACCGTATTCCGATGAAGACCGCATGCGCTAGCAACTCTGGCGCCCCGAGTGGCCGAGGTGGCAGGGAGGCAGCTCATCCTCGTGGTACGCTCGCGAAGGCGCGATATCGTGCGTACGATATTGTCGCAATGGCAGCGGACATCTAGCAAGTAGCTTCTAGAAGACTGCACTGACGATTGGCTCTTGAGTAGAAGCGCGACCAAGGAGAAGCAATGACAAGGCAAACGGCAATCTATCTGGCTCTTAGCATCGTAGGCTTCTCGGAAGCCTGCGGTGGAAATTCTTCTCCAGGCGCCAACGGAGGAGGTGGTGGGAGCGGCGGTGGCAAGTTCGGGAGCGGAGGCTCGGCGGCAGGAGGCAACGCCACGAACGCGGGCGGTTCTACGACTGTATCGTCGGGTGGCAAAACGACCACCCCGAGCGGAGGCACTCTCGGCCAAGGAGGCGGCGGCGCTGTCACGACCGGTGGCGCCTCTGCGTCAGGCGGCGGCAGTGGAACCGGAGGGACCGCAGGCGGGGCTGTCGGTGGGACCGCCGGCGGCGGCATTGCAGGCACTGCTGGCGGCACCGCAGGCGGCGGCATTACCGGTGCTGGAGGCGTGCCCGGGGCCGGAGGCGTGAAGGGCGCGGGTGGAACCATCGCGGGCACGGACATCTGGAACCTGCCGAAGTTCGTCCCGGCCACGGGGCCGTTCACTGCCGACTGGAAGGCGATTGGCCTGGCCTACTCAACGCCTCAGTGGTGGCGTGACGCCAAATTCGGCGCCTGGGCTCACTGGGATCCGCAGTCCATGCCCGAGCAGGGTGACTGGTACGCCTATCACATGTATCAACAGGGCTCGGCGGACTTCAACTACAACGTCGCTCACTTCGGTGATCCGTCCGTCTACGGCTACAAGGATATCTGCAAGAACTGGGTGGTCGACAAATGGGATCCGAGCGGCTTGATGGATCTGTACGTGCAAATGGGCGCGAAGTTCTTCATGGCGATGGGCGCACACCACGACAACTTCGACAACTTTGATTCCGCCTACCAGCCCTGGAACTCTCTCAAGGTCGGCGTAAAGAAAGACATGGTAGGCACCTGGGAGCCAATCGCTCGCCAGAAGGGCATGCGTTTCGGCATCGGCTTCCACAACACTCCGGCTCGAACGTATGGTCAGTGGATGCCGATTCGTTACACCAGCGATTCGAAGGGACCCTACGACGCGATGCTAACGACGGCTGACGGCAAAGGCACATGGTGGGAGGGCATGAATCCCGCGGATCTCTATGGGCCCAAGCACAGTGGCGATTGTTCGAACAATTCGTGTAACAACTCGGCCTATGCCACCCAGTGGATGTACCGGCTCGATGATGCCATGAACAAGTATCATCCCGACGTCGTCTACTTCGACGACCACGCCGGCGACTCTCAAACGGATCTGGGCGTCCACATGGGACTCGGCTCTATCGCCACGACGATCTTAGCGAACTACTACAACAAGTCCTTGACCTGGAATCAGAGCAAGACGGTAGACGTCGTGATGAACATGAAGGGGGTTGGCGGCCAGTACGACAGCTTTCAAGACAACGAAGCCATCCTGCCGTACGTGGAGAGCGCCCTGGTCAGAAGCACCGAGGCCGCTACTGAATCGGCGATTAGCGCCTATCCTTTCCAGACAGAGCTCGACATCCAGGGCGGCAACTGGCACTACATGACCGGGGCGGGATACACGAGCGCACCGTCACTGGTCACGACCCTCATGCAGAACGTCTCGCGAAACGGAAGCTTGCTGCTCAACCTCACCCAGCACGGCCGTGGGGATCTCGATCCTCAGTGCACGCAAATTGCCAAGGACATTGGCGCCTGGTTGAAGGTCAACGGCGAAGCCGTGTACGCATCTCGCCCATTCGAAACCTGGGGCGACAATACAGTCCTCTATACGCGTGCCGGCGGCAACGTCTATGCCACGCTTCTCAATTGGAACGGCGGCGCGGTCACTCTCTCAGCGCTCAAGTCGGGCGGGCCGACCCTAGGAACCGTGTCCAAAGTCGAGTTGCTCGGCTCTACGGCGGCGGTGACCTTCTCACAAAGCGCTACAGGATTGACGGTCACTCCGGGTGGATCGGTGGCGGCGATTACCGGGATTTCGGATTCGCAGCTGGCGTCGAAGATACGCGTTCTAAAGATCACCCACGACAAGGGTTGGTTCAACGACGACGATTCGGGCGCAGCATCTCCCGGATGGCAGCGCAAAGTCGCTCTCGGTACCGGCGACTACAACAACGATCTGACTACCAGCACCACCGTCGGGAACACGTGGACTGCCACGTTCACCGGTGTTGGCGTCGCCGTCTATGCTCCCAAAGAATCAGGGGATGGAAAGATCGAGATTCAGATCGACGGGCAGACCAGTGCGACCGTGGACTTGTCTGCGACCGGCGCGCGACAGGCCCAACAAATGGTTTCCGAGGTAACTGGCCTGACTTCCGGTACGCACACGATTAGCATCATCAATCGCGGCCCGGGACCCGTGTCCGTGGATGCCATCGTCCCCCGGCAATAGCGCTTGTGGCCTTGGGCGCGGAATGTCCGCGCCCGTCTAGCGCGTATGTGGTCCGAAAGGGGCTTACAGATCGAGCCTACAAGTAGGCTCGATTGAGGCCATGAGACCATCCGCTCAGACGACTGTGTGCTTGAAGCTATCTTCCCGCTCAATCGAGGTAACGCATTCAACGAGTCATCATCCTATCTCGTGAGCCTTTGATCGGCTCATGAGGAGGTTCCAATGTCTCGCGGTCGTGTTCTTGTCGTAGCGCTCCTTGCTCACACTACCGTCTTGGCGGCGTTGTGCGCACCCGCCATGGCCAACGATGCCATGTTTCCCTCGCAGACTGCTGCCGCAAACAGCATTGGTTGGCAGAACAATTACTTCGTCGTCAACGGCAAGCCCACCGTCATCTCGGCTGGAGAGATCCACTATGCTCGGGTGCCGCGTGAGCTGTGGCGCGAGCGATTAGTGAAGATGAAGAGGGCCGGCTTCAATGCCGTGTCGACTTACGTCTTCTGGAATGCGCAAGAGCCGGCGCCCGGCGTCTTCGAGATGGGAGACAATCTCGACCTGGATGCGTGGCTGACCACGATCGAGGACGTCGGCCTCTACGCGATCGTGCGGCCCGGCCCGTACAATTGCGCCGAATGGCTTGCCGGAGGAATTCCGCAGTGGATCACGGCGAAGGGCATCGAGATTCGCAACAGCTCCGCGGACTATCTTGCGGCGGCCGACGCTTACTACGAGCAGATCATTCCTATCATCGCCAAGCACCAGATTCACAAGGGTGGCAGCGTCATCTGGATGCAGGTCGAGAATGAGCACCTCGCTGGCTCCGGCACCGACGGCAACGACTACCTCAAACATCTCTACGACAAAGCCCGCTCACTGGGGCTCGATATTCCGCTCTACTATTCGGCTTTGCACCACGCAAGCGATCCGGCGGGCGGCACGCCCTTCGGCAATCGCACTTACCCCTGGTATTCGAGCGAGTTCTGGTCGGGTTGGTACAGCCTGCCCTTTGGTGAAATGAACGCCGGCGACTTGAACACGCTCACCCGTGGTGCTTGGAAGGTCATCTCGTTTCGGTGTAGGTCTCATCGTGGCGTGAAATTGGCGGGGATTCATTGTTAGACCGCCCGAATCGACACGACGTTATTGAGGATCGTAATCTCAGTCCGGTAGGTAGCGGCCAGCATCGCCCACGCTT